>Ga0123355_10001809_pt1 | contig 29924 bp, 25 predicted proteins | sample TergutEmb28metaG_3_FD_89872 | JGI IMG/M metagenome (GOLD analysis project Ga0123355, IMG submission 89872) | Embiratermes neotenicus P1 segment gut microbial communities from Petit-Saut dam, French Guiana - Emb289 P1 | ecosystem: Host-associated > Arthropoda: Insects > Digestive system > Gut ... | reverse complement strand
TTTTGCGCTATGCGTCGTCGTAAAAAACCTTACGCACCTTTGGGTGCGTGCGGCTTTTTACTTCTAGCCTAGCACAAAATTTACTCGAAAATTCGGCACAAGCGAATTATCGAACACACCCTAGAATCATTTTGTAAAGTTTACTTCCGTAAAATGCAAAATTGATGGACGAGAGCGCAGCAACAATGTCTTTTATCGAAGGGGCTGTCTCGTTAAGCATTTCATGTGAATAAATATGCATATACTCTACGTCTGGCGGGCTCGACCCGCCATCTCTCCAACATTTGAGATTCCGGGTCAAGCCCGGCATGACGAAATTATGCATAATATTCATGAAAAATGCTTAACGAGACAGCCTCTATTTTTTATGTGCAATAGGAAATTGCTCTGCAATTTTGTCGCAGCCTTGCGGGAAAAAGCGGCAGGGCCGCTTTTTTGTATACAACTGCTTGCGATAAATGTAGCTTTTGGTTATTATGTAAGAGACTAAATATAATGAGGGATGATATGCTAACAATTATAAGAAATAATAATAGCTTGCAAGAAAAATTTTTCGAAAAACCATATAGGGTTCATATAGCATTGTTCCTTCTTATGATTATACAAGGTTTTATTTTTGATACACCGCAAGCAATCCTTGAAGGCACGTGGGCAATTTTTATTTCTACAGACTTACTTATTACAGACTACATAGCTGTAGGCGGTATTGGTGCTGCATTTGTAAATGTTGCTCTTGCCGGGCTTTTAGCAATTGCTGCAATGCGTATTGCAAAACATGAACCAAGCGGGCTGGCAATTGCTACACTTGGTGTTGTCGTTGCAATGGCATTTTTCGGCAAAAACCCGGCTAATATGGTGCCAATAATTTTTGGTGGCTGGCTTTACAGTAAGTTTACAGGCACCCCGCACAGGAGTTGTGTGCTGCCCTCTATTTTGGCAACGTGTTTGGCTCCAGTTGTTACAAGGTTTGCATTTTTTTACGAAGTTCCAATACCCTTCGCATTTTTTTACGAAATGTCAACACCGGTTGTTATGGCAATTGGCAGTGTACTAGGTATAAGCCTTGGCATATTTATAGGGTTTATTATGACACCTTTTGCCGCCGCTTTGCGTAAAGCCCACGAAGGCTATCATCTGTATAATGTAGGTTTTGCAGCAGGTGTTTTGGCTGTTGGTATGTTTGCGGTGTTTCGTACATTAGGCATTAATCAATACATTGTAGATAATTGGAGTAGTGGATACAATTTTGAGCTGGCCACATTTTCTATTGTAATGTCTGTATATTATATTATTTGCGGAGTTTTGAGTAGGGCAAAACGGCTGACTGTTAAAGAATTGCTGCGCATAGACGCAGAAGATTACGATTATTATAAAAAGTATTCAAATGTAACATATGTGTCTATGGGTATTTTAGGGTTGATATGCGTACTCTTCATGTTTATAATCCGAGGGGACTATAACGGAATTGTTATTGGCGGCTTAATTTCTACTATAGGATTTGGGGCGTTTGGCAAGCCAATAATCAGCTCCATTATATTAATGTCTGGCGCTATGATGGCGGCAGGCGCAAGTGCGCTTCTTACTGGTGCGCCTATAAACCACAGGTCGTTTCTTGTAGCCACTTTATTTGCCACATGTCTAGCACCAATGGCCACGCGATTTGGGTGGAAGTGGGGGCTCGTGGCAGGGTTTGTTCATTTGTCCCTATCCATTCACGTAGCAATATTCCATGGTGGGATGAACTTGTACAATAACGGTTTTGCCGGTGGCGTTGCAGCAATGATATTGGTGCCAATTGTTAAGTTTTTTGCAGAGGAGAAGGCCAAAAAGCGGTCTAAGGCTAGGGCATGATTGCACAGTTACATTATATATATAAGAGGCGGTTAAGTTTGTTATGCAAAACAAATTTAACCGCCTTTTTCTTGTTTAAACGCACCCATTTTAATTTTGTACATACTATGAAAACATAGACACGCTAATTAAGCAGCCAAAGGGGCGTTAGAAATGAGAGAGATCCTTCGCTTCCAAGACGTATCACTTACGTACCAAGCAGAAAACGGAGAGGTTGAGGCTCTGCGGAATATAAATTTTATTGTGTATGAAGGTGAATTGGTTTCTGTCATTGGCCCTTCGGGGTGCGGTAAAAGTACAATGCTATCACTTATTGCAGGGCTGGAAAAGCCTACAGCCGGTAAAATTTTTGTTCAGGAAGAAGAAGTACGGGGCATTAATACAAAGACTGGCTACATGCTGCAAAAAGATAACTTACTAGACTGGCGTACAATCCGTGGTAATGTACTGCTGGGCTTAGAAATACGGGGGAAAAAATCTAAAGAAAATATGAAGCATGTAGACGATTTGTTGCAGTCATATGGCCTTTGGGAATTTAAAGACAAACGGCCGTCGCAACTTTCTGGCGGAATGCGCCAGCGTGCGGCGCTTATTCGTACTCTCGCCTCCAAGCCAGAGCTGCTTTTACTAGACGAAGCCTTTTCTGCACTGGATTACCAAACGCGGCTTGTGGTAGCAGACGATGTTTGCGACATTTTACGAAGGGAACAAAAGACTGCCGTAATAGTTACTCACGATATTTCCGAAGGTATAAGCATGGCTGACCGTTTGATTGTGCTCTCGAAGCGGCCGGGGCAGGTTAAAAGCGAGTTTAAGATTAACTTTACAACAACGGGAAAACGAAGAGAAGACCCCGCTTTTCGGGAGTATTTTAACATGATATGGAAAGAGCTTGATGTAAATGTATAGTGTAATGTCTCCCAGCCGTCGGGCGTATTTAAGACAAAAACATAGGCGGCAAACATTTATACGGTTTTGCCAGTTTTCCATTTTGTTCGCAACCATTTTTCTATGGGAGGCACTCGCCCGTATAGGTGTTATCGACAGTTTTATCATGAGCCAGCCCTCAAGAATTTTGCGTACAATTGGCAACTTCCAAAACAACAACCTGCTTTTGCATATAGGCATTACAACTTTAGAAACTGTTATCGGCTTTACTTTGGGGGTAATAATTGGGCTTTTTGTTGCGCTTGTACTATGGTGGTCTAAATTTTTGGCAAAAGTGGCCGACCCCTACCTTGTGGTAATTAACGCACTGCCCAAAATAGCCCTTGGCCCGATAATTATTATCTGGGTAGGTGCAGGAATGCAAGCAGTAATAGTTATGGCGTTGGCCATATCTTTGGTTGTTACAATTATGGAAATGTTGAATGGCTTTAAGAATACAAATGCAGATTTGATAAAAATGGCAAGAACATTTGGGGCAGGTCGCTTGCAAACTTTTGTAAAAATTGTGTTCCCTTCTAATCTCTCAACGCTTTTTAGCTGTTTAAAAATTAATATAGGTTTGTCGTTAGTTGGGGTAATAGCTGGGGAATTTTTGGTGTCCCGTGCGGGGCTTGGGTACCTTATTGTGTATGGCGGGCAGGTTTTTCAAATGGATTTGGTAATGACCAGTGTAATTATACTGGCGGTATTAGCGGCTTTGTTATACAGGCTGGTAGTACTGGTAGAATGGCTGGTTATCCGGGCTTGCTATAAATAAACTAGAAAGCGGCATTGCCACTTTTTCTCCGACAGGTTTAGCGGTTCGCCAAAGGCGAACTAGCGGCTACAGCGAAATTGCGAAGCAATTTCATAGCATAAAATAATATCCGAAAGGAATGTTTTCAAATGGAAAAAATTAAAACCATCTTGTTTGTATTAACAGTACTTTTACTAGTGGGTGCATTTACCGCCTGTAGCAGAAATGATGAAGAGGGTCTTACAACTGTACGCCTTAGCGAAGTAACACGCTCTGTATTTTACGCACCGCAATATGCTGCCATTGAGCTTGGTTTCTTTGCGGATGAGGGCATTAACATTAATCTAGTAACCAGTGATGGTGCAGATAATGTTATGACTGCACTATTATCGGGTGCGGCAGACATTGGCCTTTCTGGCCCGGAAGCGGCTATATACGTATGGGCAGGCGGCAGGGCGGACCACGCAGTTGTCTTCGCTCAAGTAACACAGCGAGATGGCTCTTTCCTTATAGCACGTGAGCCAATGCCATACTTCACATGGGAAGACATTAGGGGAAGCCATGTATTGCCCGGCCGTAGAGGCGGTATGCCGTTTATGGTGCTAGAGTATGTAACACGTAGTAATGGTATTATCCCGGAAGTAGATGTAGATTTTGATACATCCATCCAGTTTGCCGCTATGGTTGGGGCGTTCCTTGGCGGTACGGCAGATTTTGTTACCGCATTCGAGCCTGTGGCATCTACCATTGCACTTGAGGGCAGGGGATACGTAGTAGCATCTGTAGGGGAAGCCTTTGGAGAAATACCATATACAGCCTATTACGCTTTGGGTAGTTTTATAGAGACAAACCCGGATGTGATACAAGGCTTTACAAATGCCCTGCATCGTGGGCAAGTGTGGGTACAGCAAAATACTCCGGAAGATATTGCAGAAGTTATTGCACCATTTTTCCCGGATGCAGACATGACAATTTTAGCAAGTGCAATTGCACGGTATAAGGAAATTGAGGCATATGCGTTTACACCGCATATTTCACAAGCTGGTTTTGATAACTTGCAACGTGTAATGGAGTCTGCCGGTGAACTACCAGCATATGCACCATTTAATGTGTTGGTGGATAATACATTTGCAGATAAGGCGGTTGGCAGGTAACACAACGGGCATGTTGGGAAATTTTGTACAAATAAATTTCCTAACATGCTTTAATACATAAAGAGTCAATTAATTTTATAGTAGAATATAGTGCAAAGATATGTTAAAATAATGTAAGACAACATATAAACTAAGTTCTATACTGCGAACGTCTGGAAATTTTGCTGATAGAACAAGCAAAACACTGGGCTATACGCAGTGTTAATAAGCCATATAGCAATTGCCTATAGGCTAAAAACCAAGGAGGATATCATGGCGTTACTAGAAAACATTTCTGCCGCATTGCAGGCAGGTAAAGCAAAAGACGTTGCACAACTGGTGCAAGAAGCAATGGATACCGGTGTTCCTGCGCAGGAAATACTTGACAACGGATTGTTGGCAGGCATGAGCATTATTGGAACGAAATTTAAAAATAACGAAGTTTATGTACCGGAAGTTTTAATAGCCGCTAGGGCATTAAACAAAGGGACAGAACTATTAAAGCCAAAACTACTTGAAGAAGGCGTAGAGCCTGTTGGCAAAGCTATAATTTGTACAGTTAAAGGCGACTTACATGACATTGGTAAAAACCTTGTAAAAATGATGCTTGAAGGTGCTGGTTTTGAAGTAGTAGACCTTGGTGTAGACGTCTCTGACGACAAAATTGTTGAAGCTGTTAAAGAGCACAACCCACAAGTTGTTTGCTTGTCCGCACTGCTTACCACAACAATGAACCAATGTCAAACAGTTGTAGAGGCATTAAAAGCCGCTGGAATTAGAGACAATGTGAAAGTAATGGTTGGTGGAGCACCTGTAACCCAAGCTTTCGCCGACCAAATTGGAGCAGATGCTTATACAGCAGATGCTGCTTCTGCGGCGGAAGTTGCAAGGTCTTTTGTGGCGTAAGAACTAATTTAAATAGATGTAGAAGTAAAAGCCGTTATAAGGTGCGCCCTTATAGCGGTTTTTGCTATATAGCAATCCCTCTTCCTTTTCTGCCACCCATATGGTATATTCATATGTATAAGAAACTCACAAAGGGGTTACCTTATCCATGGCCACAGATTTTTTCCCTATGACCACAGCGGAGCTTATGGACCGTACAATTGATATATACAAAAAATCTTTCGGCAAGCACATTGCTTTTGCTTCCATTGCCGGGGTTGTCTATGCTATAGTCGCTTTTTTTGCGACTATTTTTTTAGTTTTGGGGGCCACATTTTTTACAAATCTTTCAGTGCAGTTTTCAGATACGGCAACAGGTGCGTTTTTGTCTGCAATGTTTATTTGGGTTGTAATTATTTTACCTATGTTTTTCCTGTGGTTGTCGCTGTCTTCTGCCGGGCATATTTTGCTTTCCCGTCAGTCGTTTTATGGGCACAGGGCAAGGCTTGCAGTTGGTCAATTGCCACGGGTGGTGGGGCGTATATTGGGTGCGCTGGTAGCTATAGCAATAGCCTGTATGCCTTTTGTGGTATTTCTTAGCTTGACGGCGGCTTCTCAAATTTCGGAATATTTACTGTATGACTATCCTTGGGTATTACTGATTTCAAGTGTATTATTCGTGGCTTGTTTTGCTATCTATACTAATATTTTTTCCCTATCCATTGCCGTTGCCGTTTGCGAAAATAAAACATTTGTAAGTGCAGTTTTGCGCTCTTGGGATTTGATAAAAGGCGAGTTTTGGAAAATAGCTGGGGTTCGGCTCCTTTGGTTTATATCTGTTTTGGTTATATTAGTGTCGGGCATTGGTGCATTGGGGCTTATAAATGTTTTGGTGGTGTTTTTGTTGGGCCTTGCCAATTTAGGTGACATTGGTATGGTGTTGGCAGGTATTAATTACCTTATTACCGGCGTGGGTACTTTAGCCATTGTGCTTGCTATCTTGCCCTTAGATGGTATTTTTCATGCAACACTGTATTATAACCAGCGCATAAAAAAAGAAGGCTTGGATATTGAAATCCGCCTTGGAAGGTTACCGTCATGAATACAGAGCTAAATAATACAGAGTTCTACAATGCCTTAAACGAAGTGCTGGCAACGTCCCGTTACGACTTGCTTACAGGGCGGCGCATGAGTTTGGGAGAAATTATTGCAGAATGGTTTAGTGACTTACTTTACCGCCTTTTTTCTCGTGCTGAAATTAATGTTTCACCTGGGCAGCAGGGGTATAACCTTAATATTATTTCATTTTCCTTTGTGGTCATTGCCATTATTTTAGTTGTTGTAGCGGTTGTGGTGTTTTTTCGTACTTTCCGTGGCAGACACAAGGTTCAGCCGTACGATTTATCTGATATATTTAATGAGTTGGCAAAAAAGAACTATACAGTACAAGAGCTTGTTTACTTAAGTGAAAACGCAGATAGTAGGCGCTTCTCTATCCGCTACAGATATATTGCTGCATTACTTGCTATGAATGAGAAACAAGTTATAGAAATTAAACCGTCTGCAACCAACACAATTATTAAAATACAAATAAAAACTGCTGCACCTGCGCTACTGTCTTTATTTGAGTGTACTGCAGATGCTTTTCACATGGCATGGTTTGGGTATAAAGATATAGACGAAGCTACCTACAGTAACTTTAAAAATGCAGTTGAAAATATAATTAGCGGTGATATACGTTGAACAAATTCAAAAAATTAATTATGCCAGTGATTATAGTAATAATAGCTGCGGTTGTTTTGTATGTTTTTAGCAGCGACGACAGCGGGCCTGAATTCCGTGCCTCTACCACAGGGGAACGTGGTGTAAGCTTGCTTTATGATACATTACAGTACATGGGGTACCCTGTAGGTGTTAGCCGCAATAGGGTTGATATGCGTACCAATATTAATCACGCATATATCATAATCCAGCCTTCGTATCCTCTGTTTTTTGACGAAGACATTGTAAACGAAAAGCTAGAATGGATACGAATGGGCGGTAGGCTTATCTTCCTGCAAAACCAAAATAATACGGCTTTTGATATTGCGCTTTCCAATTATGCCACAAATTTTGGCAGCTTGAGACTGTATGAACTAGGAGAGGGAATGCTAGTAACAGGCCGTGCAAACGATATAACAAACCTTAATTTAATGGAAGAACCAAACACAGGCGCAATATTACAAATTATTATTGACATCTGGGGGGCAGACAGAATAATGTTTGGTGAATACTATCATGGTCCCCGCCCGACAGATCCGCTTTTTAACCGTATGCCCATAATTGTACGGCTGGTATTTGTTCAGTTAGCGCTGGTTGCGGTAATGTTAGTATGGTACCTTGGTAAGCGCTTCGGCAACCCAGTTGTTTATTATGAGGAACATGAGCGTGAAGAAAACGAACACATTCATGCGCTAACTAGATTATATATGAAGATAAAACGCAAATAGAGGAGATATGAAATGATTACACAAATTTCGGCAAACATAAAATCCCAGCTAAACAACAGAGTTTTAAATCAAGAAGGCTTAACAGACTTAGCGTTAACCGCACTATTTGCTGGGGGGCATGTTCTGATAGAAGGTGTGCCTGGTCTTGCAAAAACACTTTGGGCAAAGTCTATAGCTCAATTAATTGATGTAAGCTATAAACGTATGCAATTTACGTCCGACAATATGCCATCTGATATTTTAGGTACAAAAGTGTACAACCAGCGTACAAGTGAATTTGAACTGCGAAAAGGGCCATTATTTACGCAGCTATTTTTGGCAGACGAAATAAACCGCACCCCGCCCAAGACACAATCTGCTTTGCTGGAGGTAATGGAAGAGCGTGCCATAACTATTGACGGCCAAACTCACCGTTTGGAAGAGCCGTTTTTTGTTATGGCAACCCAAAATCCATTGGAATACGAAGGCACATATCCCCTGCCTGAGGCCTTAACAGACCGTTTTATGATGAAAATAAAACTCACATACCCAGGCGTTGCCGCAGAAAAGCAAATGTTGCAAATGTATCACGAAGGTTTTAACTCTGGCAGGCTGGAAGACTTAGCACCCGTATGCCATGCAGCGGATATTGCAAATGCCAGACATGAAATACAAAACATTGCAGTTGAAGATGGAGTTTTTAACTATATTGTAAGTGTTGTGGAAACAACAAGGCGTGTGGGTGCAATTCAATATGGCAGCAGCCCGCGTGGCAGTGTGGCATTGCTTATGGCATCAAAAGCATATGCAGCATTACAAGGTCGGGACTTTGTTATCCCAGATGACGTGCATTGTTTGGCAATACCTGTTTTGCGTCACCGTGTAATGCTTAAACCGGAGGCGGAAATTGAAGGCATAACAACAGACCAAGTTATAGAAGGTATATTGGCGCAAGTTAAAGCGCCAAGGTAAACTAATATGAGCATAACCAAAAACTATGTATATTTAACTGCCATTGGCATTGTATTTACAGTTGTAGCATGGCCGTTTGGCCTCCACGCTCCTATGTTCTTGTTTTGGAATATATTACTCTTGGGGCTACTAGGGCTGGATGCACTTCTGACTCCCGGTGCAAAATGCCTTGTGCTCCGCCGGGAAAGTGAAGCTAAGTTGTACTTTAAAACAGAAAACATTGTTACATTTTATGTGAAAAACACTTTCCGCCAGGGCTTGAAGATAGAAGGCAAGGATGAACAGCTTCGCCATTTTACTATTACTGGCCAAGACATGACTCACCTTGTAAGTTCAGGCATGGAACAAGCGTTTTCATATACAGTTATTCCGGCTAAGCGGGGCAGCTTTAGCTCAGGTAAGGTTTATTTGCGCTATAGTGGGCTTATGGGGTTATGCAAAAAATATGTAGAGTTCCCATGCTCTATTATATACAAAGTTTACCCAAACGTTAAAGATTTAAGTAAATATCGCTTAATGATGCAAAAAAGCCGCTTGTTGCCAAAGGGTGAAAAAAATATTAGGCAATATGGCTCGGGCGCAGAGTTTGAAAGTCTGCGCACATATGTGGAAGGCGACGACTACCGTAGAATTAATTGGGCTGCGACAGCCCGTGAAAATAAGTTAATAGTCAATCAATACCAAATTGAACGTGACCAGCCTGTTTACATTTTGCTGGACATTGGGCGGCCAATGAGTTATATGGTGAACGGCTTTAAAAAGTTGGATTATGCTATAAATGCAGCACTTGTACTATGCGATATTGTTAACCAGCAAGGGGATAAAGCAGGGCTAATGGTTTTTGACTCAAAAGTGCAAACTCATATTAACCCGGGACAAGGTGCAATACACCGTAATTTGCTTATGGAAACGCTGTATCACGTATCAGACAACCGCCAAACAGCAGATTACGAAGGGGCATTTCAAGCCCTGTGCCAGAGGCAAAAACGCCGCAGTCTGGTTTTTATTTTTACAGACTTTGAAATTTTAGAGGAAGCCGAAGACTTGATCAATCATATTTCTGTGTTAAAGCGGCGTCATATGCCCATTGTAGTTTTCATGGCAAATGAGGGATTGACTGCCCTTGCAGAAGCAACAGGCACCACAAGAGCATATGATAAAATGTTAAAGCAAACGGCACAAGAGTTCCAAGCAGAGCGGCGTAAAATTTTGCGTACATTAAATATTATGGGTATCCCTAGTGTAGAAAGTACCGCAGAGCAATTTACAGTGTCTGCGGTAAACAGATATTTGCAGGCGGTGAAATAATGAAAACAATTACAATAGTAACCCCTGCCAATATAGAGGTGGAATACAAATTAGCTGGGGTTGGCGCACGTTTAGCTGCTCTTATTATCGATTCATTGCTCCAATTTGTAGCTATTGCAGTATGTGGTGCAGTAATATGGGCTGCAAACTATCAATTACGCCAAGGTGGGGTTGCCGTACGGTCAAGTATAGCACTTGCTGTCTTTCTTCTATTGGCATTTACTATATATTTAGGATATTTTGTTGTGTTAGAATTAACAATGAATGGCCAAACCATTGGTAAGCGGCTGTTTGGCCTGCGGGTTATACGTGATAACGGCCAGCCGATAGAATTTTCCCAAGCATTAATGCGGGGTATTATCCGCTCTTCGCTTGATATGATGTATATAGGGTTGTTTGTAATTTTATTTTCTAAAAAACACAAGCGTGTGGGTGATATGGCCGCCGGTACAATAGTGGTGATAGAAAATTATGACTATGACTTTGCTCTTAGCATAAAAAATTGGACACTACCAAAATCTTTTCCGACGTTTGAAGAGATGGCGGCAGAGGAGCGTAATGTTGTGGAAACATGGCTACGCCGAAAAGATGAACTGCCGGAACAGGGTAGAGAACTTGAGCTGAAATTATTACGGCATTTTATTAAGAAGACAGAGAAAGTGCAAGAGATGGCCAGTTTGGACACATCACAAAAAGCTGTACATTAGATGTGACCTGTTAGGTATCGTTTTTCATTATAGTCGTATAGTAGAGCCCAAACGGTTGGATTTTCCAACCAGTTGGGTTTTTTTGCTTTTATTCCGAACAAATAAGAGAAGCTACTAAGAGTTTGGAAGTTAAGCCGCTATAACCTGTATTTGTGCATGATGGTGCGACAAATATTACATGTTAATGACCTAGTTGTTAATTTACCCAAAAAAAAATTTTATTTTCTCTTGCAATCAGAACTATTAAACAGTATAATGCAAAAAACTTGATAGGAGTTGAAATTATGAAAAAGACATTAGTTTTACTTATGTTGGTTTTACTTATGGCTTTTGTGGCTGCGTGCAACAGAGAACCTGCTGTTGGTGAATCTGAAACCCCAAACGTACCTGCACCAAATCAGCCAATAGAAGAAGAGCCGGAAGACGAGCCGGTAGTAACACAATATCGAGACCTAAATAGAACGATTAGGGTTGCATGCTGGTGGACGTACATGCCAGAAACTGGCAGCGATCCACCAGACCCTGCAACTGCATCAAACTACCATAACGAACGGCTGTGGTATGAAAACCAACGTCGTGTAGAAGAGAACTTTAATGTAAGATTCGAAAATCTTGTAATTCCATGGGAAGCTGGAATAACAAACCTAACCGCTAGTGTACTGGCAGGCGATCCTTTTGCAGAATGGGTTATGCTACCTGGCGACCATATGATTGCCGCACTATTAGGTGAGCTTGCACTTAGTACAGACCAATTTGCTTCCCCAACATCTGATCTTATGACAAATCAACGCTTTGTAGAGCAAAGGGTATCGTTCCAAGGTGATTTATTTGGCTTTGGCCGTGCAGAGAGGCGTGTGCAAAGTACAGGCATGGGTGTGAACTTAGATATTATCCGTGCTGTTGGCGCCCCAAACCCGGTAGACCTTTGGAATGACGGCCTATGGACTTGGGATGCAATGCGCGAAGTTATGGCACTTGCCACTCGTGACACAACAGGCGACGGCAATATAGACCAGTTTGGGCTAAGTGGCTATGTTGGTAGCCTTATGCGTAACTTTATTGCAACAAACAATGGCCTACTCGTAGATGAAAGCACCCTAACATATGCCATGGACGACCCAAGAACCATTACGGCACTTGAGTTTATGGGCGATATTTTCACCAATGGCTGGTGGAATTGGGATCAAACAGGTAGCACACCAGTATGGGACTGGGGCCGAAACACTTGGATATATCAAGAAGGTCAAAGTGCATTGTTCCCATTGGAAACATGGATGGTTGCAGAGCAGGGTGTAGGGTTTGATTTTGCAATTGTACCATTCCCAAGAGGGCCAGAGGGTGGCCAATACCACACAATGGCTGGGTTCTATCATGCTATTCTTATCCCTACTGGCACTTACAGGCCAGAAGATATATTTTATGTTTATGAAGAGTTACAGTCTTGGGCAAGACATGACCCAAATCTCTTTCACGAGGGTACCATTGATGCAATGCGCCGGTATTGGCCTACAGAGGGCGATGTTTACAGGGTAATATTTAACCTTGGCGACCTAAACACCAGAAAGTTTGACTTAGGTTTTGCAATACCTGAGTATACCTGGATTTTTGGTACAATAGGCTATAACCTGTTTACCGGAGCTCAAACACCAATGCAAATAATTGAAGAGCAAAGGCCAATTAGGCAGGAAATGATTGATAATGCATTTGCCGGTTTCTAGTCGGTTGTGTAATGTTCTAAAATAATGTATAATGTTGCTATTTCCTTTGACATGAACTCGAATTGTGGTAACAGAGGATAAATGTGATATTGCAAAATAATAACTAAAAGCCACCATAAATATCAACAAAAGCTGTTGATATTTATGGTGGCTTTTCTTTGTAAAAAATACGTTTTAAAGAGTTGACTATAAAAATTTCATAGTATATTATTACCCGTAGTTTTTCTGTTTCGTGCGTTTTATGTATTAGAAAACTGCTCTGCAGTTTCGCTATAACCTGTCGGAAAAAAGCAGCAAAGCCGCTTTCTTGTGTGTCAGGGAACTGCTTCGCACTTTCCTGTCCGTATGCTATGCAAACGGTGCTTCACAAACTTTGGAAAACAAAGGCGGCGGAGCCGCTTTGTTCTAGTAAATATTTTGCAAAAGAAAGTATTACAAAATTAAATTGCAACCGGAGGAACCTTTATGAAGAAAACTAACTTAAGCGGGGCATGGAATTTAGCTGTTTCAAGGGAAACAACATGCATCCCCAAAACACCGGAAGAATTTATGATGATAAAGCCAATTGACGCAGAAGTCCCGGGCAATTTTGAACTTGACCTAGAGCGAGCGGGAGTTATAGAAGACCCTTTTTTCGGCCTTAACCCAATAAAAATGCAGGAATACGAAGACGCACACCTGCTGTACACACGTTGCTTTAACTACACTCCGCAGTCTGGTACCGTTCCAGAGCTGGTTTTTGAAGGTATTGACACAATTGCGCAAATATATTTAAACGGAGAGTTTGTAGGCTCTGCAGAAAATATGTTCATCCATCACACTTTTCCTGTTTTTGAGCAGATACAAGAGGGGGAAAACAAGCTGGCAGTCATTATTTCTCCCGCATGTCTTGCTGCCCGCAAAAACGAAGCTCATGCAAGCAATTTTGCACAAAAATATAACTACGAAAGTATGAAACTCCGCAAGGCCTCTCATATGTTTGGGTGGGATATTATGCCTAGGTTAGTGTCTGGTGGTATTTTTAGGCCGGTGTATATTAACCACCGCCCGGTAGAGCATATAAGACAAGCTTATTTAGCAACGACGAACGCAGGGTATAATTCCGCAATGGAATTGTTTTTTGATATTGAAATTGGTAATAATCCTGTGAAAGATTATGAAATTACTATAACCGGCAAATGCGAAGATTCCCAATTTTCTGCAAAAGAAACGCCTTGGTTTACTGCTGGTAAAATACGGGCATACGTTGGAAACACAAAACTTTGGTGGCCTAAAGGTTATGGGGATGCCAACCTTTACGATGTAACCGTAACACTTGAAAAAAGCGGAAAAGTGCTTGACCAGCGGCAATTCCGTCATGGTATGCGTACAGTAAAGTTGATACGCACTTCCGTCACAGACCCTTTTGGCAATGGAAGCTTTCATTTTGAAATTAACGGCAAGAAAGTATTTTGCATGGGTACAAACTGGGTGCCGGTGGATGCATATCATTCTCGTGATATAAAGCGCTTGCCGCAAGCACTGGAGCTTTTAGACGATATAGGCTGTAATATGGTGCGTTGTTGGGGAGGCAATGTGTATGAAGACCCATACTTTTACAATTTTTGCGACGAAAAAGGCATAATGATTTGGCAAGATTTTGCAATGGGCTGTGGCTGTTACCCAACAACACCGGATTTTTGCGAGGTTATCCGCAAAGAGGTAGTTGCTATCGTTCGTCAACTTCGGCACCATCCGTCAATTGTATTGTGGGCTGGCGATAACGAGTGTGACCAGTTTGTTATGGGCGAAAACTTTGGCCGTGACCCTAACCGAAATAAGCTTACCAGAGATGTTATCCCTAATGTATTGTACAACGAAGATATCACCCGACCGTACCTGCCAAGCTCCCCTTATGTAGATGATGAGGCGAAAAATTATCCAGACAGCTATCTAACGGAAAATCACTTATGGGGGCCACGCGATTATTTTAAAAGTGATTTTTACAAAGGCTCATTCTGCCATTTTGTTAGTGAAATTGGCTACCATGGTTGCCCGTCTGTAGAGTCTATGAAAAAATTCCTTTCACCAGATAAGTTATGGCCATGGCAAGGTAATGACGAATGGATTGCCCATGCTTCGTCGCCAGAGTTAAGTGCAGATGGGGTGTATAATTACCGCATAGAGCTTATTGCGAAACAAATTAAAGAACTATTCGGCGAAATCCCCGATAATTTAGAAGATTTCATTTTTGCAAGCCAAGCTTCACAAGCAGAAGCGAAAAAGTTTTTTATTGAGTTGTTCCGCACTGGACAACCGCACCGCACAGGTATTTTATGGTGGAATTTGCTGGATGGTTGGCCGCAGTTTTCCGATGCTGTTGTAGATTATTATTTTGGCAAAAAACTGGCGTATCATTATATCAAGCGCAGCCAAAGTCCACTTATGCTTGCATTCAAAGAACCAGGTAACTGGCGTTTGCCTTTAGTAGCGGTTAACAATGCCGGACGGGTTTTGGAGTTTGAATATGAAGTAACAGATTGTGACACAGGGGAAAAGGTTATGCATGGGCGGGGCAGGTGCAATGCCGATGACGTAGTTGAACTTGGCTCTATCCCTTACAGCCAAGGGGACAAAAAACTGTATGTAATAAAATGGCAATGCGGAGAATTTTCCGGAGATAACCATTATGTTGCTGGACAGCCACCGTTTTCGCTGGAATGGTACAAATCGAATGCTAAATTTGCTATATAATTGGTTAATTTAATTTTGCACCCAAGGCTTCGTCTTGAGCAAAATTAAATTAACTCACTATAACTATATAAAGGAGATTGTGAAAATGAAAAAATTTATTGCACTAATTGTAATGGTGCTTGCATTAACTCTTACATTTTCAGCTTGCAACAGAAGCGATGACACTGTTACACCTGAATATATACCGGAGGATATACTTGTGCAAGCACCAGAATTGGAACCAGAACCAGAACTAGCCCCAGAACCCGAGCCAGAACCCCAACCACCCGCAGCTCCACAATCAAAAACCACAATATACGACCTACTAACCGACTCAATAATCCAAAACCTAGCCGCAGGCGAATCCTTCGAAGGCAGACCGGGTAACACAGCCATAGCCGGTTCGCCATACCTAGCAATTTCCACTGAGTGGGGTGGCGATGTAGACCTTCAAATTGGTGTACACGAAAATGGAAACCGCTACTTGCACATTACAAACAGGACAAATATGTTCATAGTGCGCTTAAACCACAGTGCAATAAATTTTCAAGGAGGCGATGTTGTAACCTTCTCTGGCAGGTGGAGTGAGCCATTTTTTGACTTAACAGACACTTGGTATTCCGTAATTATTTCGGCATATGGCAGCCAGCATGAGGTGGTCACTATGGGTCAAAATTATTCAACAGAAATGCCGGAAGACGGAACATTCCACATATACGGGGTTATTACGCAGGAAATGGTTGACGACAACTTAAACACAGGACCACCACACTCCGGCGTACGTTTGTATATTTGGACATCGGGGGAAGAAGTAGAGTCTTATGATTTGTTTTTGGATTCTATTATAGTAACCCGTGGTGGGGAGTAAAAATGATAAAACTAATCGACATTACAGATTTATATCACCCACACCAAGATGTTGGGGATAATTTCGACCTTATTATGCCCTATGCATTGCCGGATATCGACCTTTTGCTTGTACTGCTCGACTGTACAGGTAAATTTCGCAAGCCATATGCGCACCATTCCGAATGGCCTGACCCTCACGGCCCACGTGAGCCCGGTATCATACCAGTGACACAGCTTAATTATATATTTAACCGAAACGTGCCTTTTGGAATAAGTCCACTTGAACTCATGCGTTCAACTACAGATAAACTGCTCGATATTCCTGGTTTCCAAAATCAGGGAGTTGATATGCTTCTTAATGCATTAGAGCAAAGCGATACTCCGGTAGATATATCTGTATTTGGGTCGCTCCGGTCGCTTGCTGTTGCGTACAATCGCAACCCTAGGTTGCTTCTTGAAAAAGTGAGGATGGTTCATATTAGTGCCGGTTCCTCCTCCCCAGATTACTTGGAATGGAATGTTCTTTTAGACCCAAACGCCTTTGTCTGCGTTTTACGCTCGGAGTTGCCGCTTATTTTATATCCATGCTTGGCGGGTAAAGGAGCATTTACTCCGTCAGAATTTTGCACGTATTGGTCGCTTAAGGATTTGGGTTTTATTAAGAAAATGGACAAGCGGTTGCAGCAGTATCTTTGCTACGCTTTTAATAAAACACTAAGGCATGATTTTTTGCGGGCGATGGACGAAGAGCCAGACACAGCGGTGTTGGACAACTTTTGTGGGAAGCAGCATAATGTGTGGGAAACAGCAATTTGGATAGAGATGACAGGCAGAAAACTTGTGGAAAGGGCAGATGGGAGCTTTCGGATTTTATTTAGGAATGAGATTGCATCAACTGATAAAATATTTAAAACAGATATTTTACCATGCAAGTTAGCAGTACATGATACAGGAACCTGTGAGTTCATGGTTTGCCCTGACGAGAAAACAAATAAATTCGTTTATAGAATTGATGACCCACATGGGCAGGAGAAGGCATTAAATGAGGCACTTGGGGTGTTATACGCCTCATTTAAGCCTTGACGATATATTGGAACAAAACAATACTACAACACACCGAGAGAAAAAATATCCAAGTTTGCCTTATCAGGTGCATTTTTAGTTCCACATCACGCAACAATGGGTTTATACTAAGGAACTCACGCAGGCTAGCATTCACCTGGTGTAATAACGCTGACCAGAACGAAAAATTGCTCCAGTATGTTGGAATTAACCATGGGGGTATGGTGTTTAATAAAAATGGTAACAAAATGGCAAACAATAATAATCCTGCAATAAAAATTGGAGTACTTGCAATATTGTAATGTTTATTTATAAACCTTGTAAGCAATACAAGTGTGTAAACCATAAGCATTATAAGCGGGAAAATTGACATGAGGTATGCAATGGCCATTGAGCCACCCATTAATATAAAGTCGGGTCTACCAAGGCCAGAAGCCAGTGCAAAACTTTCTACACTGCTGCGGGTAGGGTGGGGAGCCCCACCCACGAGCTCTACAGCTGTCCAGCTTTGCGATGTATCTTCTATATGGAAAGATAGTAGCCCAAGTTCAGCATCCCCTTTAAACACTCCTCGTACTATGCGAGGAGTTTCGTTTACATAAACAGACATGCCTACAATGTCTATACTCCCCCATAGCTTGTGTGCAAGAGCTTCTGATACAGCAATACCGTTTCTATCAACCGGACTGGGTGCACCACCAATTATATATTCTGCGGGCCATACCAACTCAGCACTGCCGGAAAATGAAATAGAATTTGCATATACCTCTCTGCTTTCAACAGAGAAAGTCCCCCAGCATTGATGCCAAAAAGTAGGCCAAAACGGGTTACTTTCGCTATTTATAATGGAATACTGGCGTGCTCTGTGGGCGGTTTGCCCGTTTATAGGCTCGTTATAACGCAGAGACAAACCAGAAAAACGCCTTATTGTGCCTGATTGTAACAAACCAAGTGTTACCAGAACGCCAAAAGCACACAGGAATATAGTGGCTGAAATATTAGCTTTACTAAAAAATCTCATGTATTAACTCCACCTAAACTACGCAATACGAATACGGTCGCCAACAGACACAGGCCTGTTGCTTCCGGTAATAACCTGGCTGCTTCTATCAACCGGCCCCCTCACAGACACCATTTCATTGTCTGATGCAATAATGGTTACATTTACACGAACTACAACATTTTGCAGCCCCATAACCGTGCTGTGTTGCTCCATTACAAGCAGAAAATAGCCGGAATTATCGGAACGTAGTGCAGAAATGGGCACGCTAAAATCGTAGCTTGCACGGCGTAAAATAATTTGCGTATCTACTCTTTGCCCAGTAGTCCAGGCCCCACTGGGCAGGGTTATTGTAATGGTTACACGATCGTTTTCGTCCGGCTCGGAAATGCTTGATACAATTCCTGTGACAGTAGGGACAAAAAACATAGACCCACCACTTGTTGTTACTTCGCTTTCACTTCCAACAGATATCCTTTCAGACTCGGCTCTTGTTATTTGCATTTGTGCTTCAAAGCCACCGCTTGTGTTACGTAGTGTTATAAGTGGTAAGTTGCTTGTTATGTCTCCGTTTTGCCTGGTGAAAGATACTGCACCGCTGTAGCTTGCATACATAATTCCATTGTTCGAAATAAGCTCATCTAAAGTATTTAAAATAGCTTGCTTTGCTGCAATATCCAATTGTAATGTTGAGGCGTTAATAATATTTTGAGCTGTTGTATCTGCGGTTTGTTGCAATGTATGCTGGTGGCCTTGCCTAGCATTTTCAAGTGAAACTCGAGCATCTTCTATGCGCCGAGCAGCAGTTTGGCGGTTATCATCAGCTCTGTTTATTGCTGTTTGCAATGCAGCTTGCGCACGCAAAACTTCAGAGTTTACAGAACCTGCTGCGTCTTCTACCCTGCGTGCGGCAGTTAGCAAATTATCTGTTGCACGGTCTTTTGCATTTTCTAAAGCATCTTCTGCCCGTTCTGTTTCGGACTGCTTATTGTTATAAAAATTTCGCTGGGCTTGTTCCAGGCTGATTTCTGCATCTTCTAGCCTGCGTTCTGCGGTTAGTAAATTATCTGCTGCACGTATTTGAGCGGTTTCTAATGCATTTTCGGCTCGTTCCAAGTCGCTTTCTGCGGTATTGTTAAACGACTGTTGCGCTTGAGCCAGGCTTGTTTCTGCATCTTCTACTCGGCGGGATGCCGTAAGTAAATTTGCGTCTGCTGTGTTTTGTGCTGTGGCAATGGCATTTTGTGCTCTTTCCATTTCTGCTATTGCTGCGGCTATTTCTGCTGGGTTAGAAGCTATTACGGCATTGTGGTATGCATTAATTGCAGACCACAGGGCAAACTCTGCAGCATGTATACTGTCTAGGCCTTGCTGCCTTGTTGTATTATAGTCGTCTCTGGCACGTGTGAGGGTTCGCTGGGCGTTATCAATTGCGGTGCGGTCTACTGTGGAAGGGCGGCGAGAACGTAACTCATCTAAATATTTTTGTGCGGTGGCAATATCATCTTGGCCTTGTGATAGAGTAGAATTGTAATCATCTAAAGCACGCTGGTGGTTACGTATAGCCGTTTGTAGTGCTGTGTCGTCAACTTCTATTAACAGCAATGCTTCTTGTGCGGCTGCAATATCTGCTTGGCCTTGTGCTAATGTAGAATAATAATCTTCTAAGGCACGTTGGTGGCTGCGTATGGTAGATGGCAGCATATCTGCATCTATTCCGTAAGTTGATGCAATTAAAGCGTCTAAAGCATCCCTAGCTTCGTCAATGTCTGTTTCCCCCTGCCTTATGGCGGCGTTATAATCTTCTTGCGCACGCTGTAAGCTTCGCTCTGCGCTTTCAACAGAGCTTGTGTCAATGTTTTCACCACGCTCTAGCCTTTCCAAGTCAAGGTTCATCCTATTTAAGTTTGCTTCTTCTCTAATACGCCTTTCTTCCAGGTCATCAATTTCAAAAATTGCTATTGCGTCGCCAATTTCTATGTTTTGGCCAACATTTGCTAGCATTTCTGTAATTGTAAGCCCTTCGAGTGCTGTAATGTCTATAGTATCTGTAGGAGATACCGTTGCGTTGCCTGAAATAGCGCTAATAATTTCGCTTCTTTCTGGTGTTGCCAGCACTACTCTAGCTAGTGTAGCACTGCTTGTGCCACGGGCAATTAACGTAAACACAAGCAAAATAGCCAAAAATTTAAATATGTTACCAGCAGAACGCCGTTGCTCTGGGTCGGATTTACTAACACGTGCAATTAAACTCTTAATCATACTTGATTCCATTCCTTTCAGTAGGAGTCGGGCACGGGAAGCGTTCACTTCGTTCACTATGCCTAGGCACAGCCCTCCTTGCAGAAGGCAGAAGTAATATGATGAAAAAAGGAAGTTTACTTTTTCGCATCTATTCCTTTACTCCAGCAGCTTGTATGCCCAACTCCAGATATTTTTGTCCAAAAAAGAAAAATAGTACGGCGGGCAGTAACATAAGAAGCGATGCCGCCATGGCAAGCCCAAGCTCTTCCGCAACTATCTGCGGTAGAAACAGTGACAATGGCCAAGTTGACGGGTCGTTCAAAAATGTCATGGGCTGCTCTATTGCGCCCCAAACTTCCAAAAAGCCAAGTACAAGTGCCGCTAATATGCTTGGCATACCAAGAGGCAGCCCGACACTTACAAATGTGCGTATAGGTCCGGCACCGTCTATAGATGCGGCCTCTAAAAGAGCGCGGGGTACTGCATCAAAACCCTTTATCATAATAAACACGGGAAAGGCCGAAAATGCGAAGGGCAGGATAACCGCCCAAATGCTGTTCATCATTCCCAATCGGTCTATAACCAAAAAGTTTGGAACCATAGTAACTTGGAAAGGCATTAACATTAGTGCGATATATACTGTTGTTACAATTTTGCGCCCCCGGAAGCGAAAACGGCTTAACGCCCATGCCGCAGGTGCGCCAATAAGCAGCTGCCCAACAATAGACGGGATAACGAGCCTAAATGTGTTCCAGAACATAACAAAAAATTGTGGTGTGTCTAAAAGCAGCCTAACAAGCGGTTGCAACGTAGGCCATGATGGCAAAAGAGGCCAGACAGAACGCCCTCCGTCTTCCGACAAGGCGGGACCTATTGTAAAGCGCAGCTCCTCAAGGGACATTAGGCTGCCCATAACCATAAACCAGATAACCCACCACACCAGCAATGCAAGGGATACTAGCGGAATATATTTAATCGCTTTCATCTAAAAATCTCCGTACTAATAAAATTATGATAAGTAGCACAGCACCCATCATGGTTGCCGCCGCGCTTAGCCTACTTATGTCTAAGTTGCGGAACCAGTTGTTAAACAAGTGTTGCAAAAGATACATAGAATCGTGAGGGTAGGCACCTGCTACCAAGTAAGCTTCCCTAAAAACCCTAAAGCTGTTTAGCAGCGATAAAATGGACACAATGCCAATGGTGGGCAGCAAGCAGGGCAGGGTAACGTAGCGGAAGCTTTGCAGTTTGCCTGCGCCGTCTACATGGGCGGCTTCGTATAGTGTGTCTGAAACACTGTCTAGCCCAGCCAGCCATAAAATCATGTTGTAGCCAGTGTTTTTCCACAGATATGTGAAAATTAATACCCAAAAAGCGGACGACGATCCCATGAAATTTATTGGCGTAAGCCCAAATGCAGTAAGTATTGTATTGGCAAGCCCGCTTTCGTTAAACATCACTTGCCATAGCAGCACAATGCTTGCAACAGGAACAGCCATTGGCAATAGAAATGTAGTTTTAAACAGCTTACCACGTGGCCGGATGGAACGCACAAGCATGGCAGTACCTAGGCTTATTATAAGTAAAAAGGGAATGCAAATTGCCACAAATCGGGCTGTGTTTGCCGCTGCAAGGCGAAATGCCGGGTTGTTAACTACAGAAACGTAACTTTCCAGCCCTATAAAATTAACACCACGTACATCGTAAAAGCTCCGGCGGATAGTATCAGCAAATGGAATGAGGAAAAATATTGAGATGCCTATAACACTAGGAGCCATAAAGGCGAGGGCGGTAAGACCCTCATTTGTAATAGGGCTCCGCCCCAAACCCCGCCGCCGTAAGCGGTTCGCCTTTGGCGAACTAGCTAAGGCAGGGAATGAATCCCTGCCAAGCTTCCTCGACTTCGCCTGCGGGGCGGGCGTAACGTCCGCATTGTTTCGGAATTTACGAACGTTCTGCCAAATAGTTCCTAATGTTTTGCTCAATTTCTTGTACAGCTCCTTCCAGGTCAAGTCTGCCTGTGCAAAGCCGTTCTACTGTTTCCCAAATCATTTCTGTTACTACGTTTTCCAACATTACAGGGGTTTGCATTTGGGCAATTAATGAATTCAAATCTATTTCAATTGGGTCTGCACCCCAGTAAATTAGCTGGTCGTTAATTTCTTGTATTTGTGTGTTAACCCCAACAGAAGTAACAGGAAAGCCCATTCCATGATCCATGCCTTGTACAGCAAGTGAGAGCATAGTATTAACAAATGTTATAGCAAAATCAGCTACATTAGTATCGGCAGAAATACTAACCATCGTTGTAGGCTCCCACGCACCCGACACCAAGCCTGGGAATGGCGCAAGTTCTGCGTCCGGCCTATTTGTTAGCATATTCATAAGCATCATGCTTCCCATAGAAAATGCTCCCATGTTTGTTATTTGAGAAATGTAATCTATAAGCGAACCGGTAATTATCGTGCCGCGTGTGCTAGTGCGGGAACTCATAACTGCGCCGAACATCATGCTAGAATTGTCTTCTTCACTTAGGTTGTACATGTCGCTTATTGCCAGCATTGCCGTAAAAAACTCCCGCAAAGCATTAGAATCAAGTTGGTTGTTGTTTACAATTGCCGCTGCGTTTGTTAGCCACATAATGCTGAACAATTCTTCCAATGTAAAGCTGGACTCAGCACGGTCTTCTTCTGCTATTCCCGCTATATCCCAGCGGTTCATGGCAGGGGTTGGCGGGTTGCCATTTACAATTCTGCTAACAAAATCGTCTAATGTGTTTACTGCATTAATGGCATGTGGCGCACCTGCAATAACCGGTAGCATAAATTGAGTTGGTAAAATATATAACGTCTCGTTGTCTTGCACAAAGCCTTCAAGCAAATTTTGGTACATTGCACTTGTATCCACATGCCCTGCCATGTTTAATAGCATACCTCTTGTTGCGTAAGTTTCTGCCGGTGTGCCATCTAGTATAATAATGTCCGGCCCTCTGTTGCTTAGCAAGCGGGTGTTTAGGTTGCGAATAGCGTCTGCTGCCGTCATTCCTGTGTCACCAGAAATGGCAATTTCGTAGGTGATGTAAGTGTCTGGGTATCTGCGGCGCAGTTCTGTAATGGTGGCGCGTACAGTATCATTATTTTCCAATGACCAAATGTGTAAGGTGCGCTCTGGGTTTATAACTGCGTTTTCGTCCCATTCGTATCTAAATAGGTAGGCTTCGGCTCCGGCAAGAACTGCAATGGCAATATTGCCGCAAGCAAGTACCATAACGTTGCTTACAAAGGCGTTGGGCGAACCAAAAAAGAATGCGTCGCCATCAAGAAGGGTTTCTATATTGTCGTCTTCTATCATTAGTACACTGTTGTCATGCATTACAACCAAATTGCCGCAAATGCTTATGGCAAGGGCAGCACTTGTTCCCATCTGCATCATTCCAGATATTGGTGCATTTGTGGCAAGGCTAATTGGCGAGCGATTAGACAATGCACCAGTTGAAAGGTTAACGCTAGTTATAAGAGACTCCCACTGCTCTAATACGTAGAAGTATTCTCCGCTTGTAGCGGCAGCAGCTACCGTCATAAATGGCAATTCTGCCACTACTTCGCCGGAAAAGTTGTACAAGACGGTACGTTGATCGAACCTGTCGCTCATACCGTTTACGCCCATAACCATGCTACTTCTTCTGCCCGTTTCGTCGTTTTCATCCTCATTTTCGTCATTATTCTCGTTGTCATCATAGTTATCATCTTCGGGGTTCCACATTTGTTGGCTAAACCCGTGGATAGTGTAACTAATCAGCAATCTATCTTCCCCAAGTACTTGCATCATATTAATACCAACATGGTAGCCATTTGCAATTGCCTCATCTATAGATTGTACCGGGAACGGTGATGCATTGCCGTTGGTATCAATTATTACAATGCCCTTGTCCATAAGGAAGGTAAGTAAGCTGCCGTCTGGCATTAGTGTGGCGGCGTGTATCCACATTGGGCGGTCGGCATCATTTATATTTAGCCCTGGGGATTGTGTCCATGTTTGACCGCTGTCGGTACTTGTGTACCTTGCTCGCAAGCTTGTGTCGAAAGCAACAATCGAGCCGTCGTTGGCCATGAAGGTAATAAACTGCCCGTCTATTGGTGGGCTTATATCTCTTTCCATATAACGCCCTGTGCTTGTAAGCTCTATGTTTGAGCTTGCTCTTGTTCCGGTGTTTGTTTCTGCTCCGTTGCCATTTCCATAGCCGTTTCCACCTCTGCATGCGGTTGCAACTAGCAATATGCAAGCGAGGGCAATGCAAATGGTTGATTTGAAAGTTTTCTTCACGTTTTTTCCTCCTGATTTGTTTTTTTATTGCGCCCCATTGTAAACGGGAGATTTAATGGACTTTCGTTTAAATTGTGTCGAAGTTGTGTATAGTCGAATGAATTAAAAACAGTCTACTGACACTTGCAATTTTCCGACACTGCTGCGTCAACTCCTTCTTGCGTGCCTCTAGCACGCTGCGGCGTCGTTTCCTTGCATTGCCGAAAAATTGCTGCACATCAGTAGCCAGTTTTCAAATCAATCGACTATATCCCACAATTACGAAAGTCATTTGCTAATGCTGTAGCGTGATCTTGGTATAAGCATACAAAATGAAATGAGACGAAATCAGCGAGAAAATGAAACAAAATTGCGACAAATGATAATTCCGGTTTTTTGCGTGGTATAATTACTGCGGACCAATAGTTAAAATTCAAATGATCCTAAATAGCGATCATTTGAATTTGGATTTTTATATCAAAACGGGGTGACCTGCATGAACAAATTAATTTATATAGCCGAAGATGAAAAAAACATCCGACACTTAATAAGCTCCTTCTTAGAAAAAGAAGGCTACATTGTAAAAGCTTTTGAAACTGGTGACAAGTTATACGAAGCTTACAAAGAAAACCCCTGCGACTTAATAATACTGGACATAATGATGCCGGGCAGCAGTGGGCTAATAATATGTACAAAGCTAAGAGAAATTTCTAAAGTGCCAATAATAATGCTAACCGCACGGGATACCGAAGAAGATTTTATCTCCGGAATTTCACTTGGTAGCGACGATTATTTTACAAAACCTTTTAGCCCAATAAAGCTAATTATGCGGGTAAAAGCAATGCTGCGCAGGGTAGAAATGGACACTGTCGGCCAAGCAAAAACAAATGAAGCCATAACTTTTGCAGATTTGGAAATTTACCCTGGCAAAATTATGGCCTATTGCAATGGCAAAGAATTAACTCTTACAAACACAGAGTTTAACCTATTAACATATCTGCTGGAAAACCAGGACAAAGCAGTATCCCGGGACGAATTGCTTAACAAAATTTGGGGATACGACAGCATAGTAGAAACAAGAGCCACAGACGCCACCGTAAAACGGTTACGCAGGAAGCTAGCAGAAATAGGCAGCACCGTATCTATAGACACGGTGTGGGGGCACGGCTTCCGGATAAATACAAGGTAGGTGATAATGTGAAAAGCTTCACAAAAAAGTTGGTATTAAACTGTACGGGTGTAATTTTTGTAAGTTTCCTGGTGGTATATTTTTTATTTAATGTGCTGGTAAGTAGTTACATTAGGGCAGAAGCAGAACGAGAACTTTCCGGCGGCATGATGGAAGTTATGGGCTTAACATACGCATTCCCTACATTTGGCCAGATTATTGTTACAGACACTACACTCCCGACAGATGCAAGCGAAGTTTTTATTATAGCCGGAACTAATGAAGCAACACCACAGTTTGGCATTAGAATAGCAGAGTATATGGAGTCTGAGCTGCCTATAAATTTTGGTGGCAGGTTTGAGTTTGGTATAAGCCACAGAAGCATAACTATACCGCAAGCAAACTGGTCTTTTGCAGAGTACCCCATACCAATGCACGAAAGAGAAATGCCACTAGAGGGTTTTTTTACTACGCTGCGCCCTGTTAGGCAGCATTCATTTGTAAACACAGATGTAATTGTTATAGGCGAGCAAAACGAGATAATTACCCCCTTGATAGATTTCTTGCCTCCTTCCCAAAGGGCGGAAGTTGAGTTTTTGGTGGGTTATTACCTTTCAAACCAACCGAGGTTTAATGCAAATAACGAGATGGTTATGGTTGCAGGTGCAAATAGGACTTATTATTTAAGCACTATAAGGCAAGCAGTGGATGACGATACATTTTCTATTTTAATGTATACCGACATTAGCCCTGCCATGGTTTTTACAAACAGTATGAACCGCATACTTGGACTATTGCTTGCAATTTCCGGGTTGTTGAGCCTCGCAATTTCTATTGCAATGTCTGCAAAATTTAAAAAGGCCATAGTTCGCCTGTGCAACTATGCCGAAACCATAGGCCGTGGGAATTTTAACGAAAGTGCTGGACATTTTAACGATTCTGAATTTAACCAGCTTTCTAAAAGTATGGACAATATGTCAAGCATGCTGCAAACTTACGAAAATAATCAAAAACAGTTTTTTCAAAATGCTTCTCACGAGTTACGTACGCCGTTGATGTCTATACAGGGTTATGCAGAGGGTATATTAAAAGATATTTTTAACAAGGAAGAAGCGGCAGGTGTTATATTGTCGGAAGGACAGAAGATGGCGGTGTTAGTGGATGAGTTGCTTTATATATCACGGATGGATAGTGGTGCGGAGTCTGAAATGTTGACATTGGATATAAAGGATTTGTTATATGAATGTTGCGAACGGGTAAAACCAATTGCACAGCAGTCGGGGAAGAAAGTTACGGTGCATTGTTTACCACAAGAAGTTTATGTAGATATAGATGTGGAAAAATTGGGACGGGCAATTATGAATATACTTTCCAACGCTGTCCGCCATGCAAATAGTGAGGTTGATGTTATATGTAATTTGGTTGGTAGTAGCTTAGAAGTTATTGTTGAAGATGATGGCAGTGGGATAACTTGCAAAGATTTGCCACATATATTTGAACGATTTTACAAAGGTGAAAATGGTAATTATGGGCTGGGTCTTGCTATTAGTAGGGATATAATTAAAAGTTTTTGTGGGAGTATAACTGCTGGGAATAAGCAGTTGCCCAAAGTAGGGGCGATGTTTACTATTGTTTTGCCGGTTGATTTTGGCAAAATTTGAGTAAATGCAAGGCAGTGTCTATCTTTTGTATTCAGCTCTTAATATTGAATAACAAAAAGCATCAAAAATAAGATCATCATACCTCTTACTCGCCTGCCGTAGCATTCCCTCACAAGTAAAACCACATTTTTCAACAACCCGCTTAGCACGAGCATTAAAAGACTTATGATAAGTAGACACCAAATCAAGGTTCATATCATCAAATGCATGAGCTATAGCACGCTTAGAAGCCTCTGTTGCTATACCTCTGCCCCAATAATCTGCCGAAACTACAAAACCTAGCTCTTTTACATTAACTCCAACCCGCTTACTGTCTGCATGTAGCCCTACAGAACCTATCACCTTGTTGTTTTCCTTTAACACAATCGCCCATATGTCGTTGTCGTTAATAAAATACTGGATTACTTTCAAAGATTCCTCTTTACTTGTATGTGGTGGCCAACCTCCATTAAGCCCAACTTCCGGATGCTTTGCATATTCGTAAAAATCATCCGCATCTTCCAAGCTCCATGCACGTAAAATCAACCATTCTGTTTCTAGTGTTTTCATATACTACCTCAATCTAATAAAAGTATTTTAATTTCAATTGTCCAATAGTCGTTGCAGTCTTTTATCAAAAGTGTCAATTGTTGCGCCCTCTACAAACGAGTACCCAGCCAATATACAGTCCACAAAATCTAAATTATTTTTCGCATACAAATGTAATGCCTGTATTACCACATCATGATAGGGTAATACGCAAGCTGTCTCTTCAATAAACCTGCAAAGTTCTGTGCAAATATTGTGTTTTTCGACCTTGTATACACTGGATAAAACATAAACAACTTCACTTAAAACCTCAATAGGAACTACTACTGTATTTTCATCAATAATTGTCTGTGCTTTTGCAGATAGTTCAATGTGGTCTCCCAGTATATAGCGTAAAATTACATTTGCATCAACGATTCGCATGTTTTGCCTCCACAGCCCGTTCCCATGCACCATCTTCTTCAGATATTAGCGCAGGGTTAGCATACTTGCGTAAGCAGCCATAGGCGGAACCTCGTTTTTTTTCTATTTGCGCAGGAGCAATAATGCTTTCGTCTAAAATGGTTATTATCAATTGTGAATTCTCCGGCAATACTACAGCATCAACAAGAACTGGCTTACCATTACGAACAATTCCGGTATAAGTTGCGAGCATGATAAATACATCCTTTCTAAAGTAAATCCAATATATCATAATTGATATCAAATAAAAAGCAAGCGGGGTTAATCAGCCGAATTATGTTTATTATACAAAATCTCAACAAAAACACAAACAAAAAAGAGCCAGCAAAATAATTTGCCAGCTCTAGCTATTTCACATTACTTCATCTCATTCAAATTCAACAACAATTCCCAAGACCTATCAACTTGACCTTGATACTCTGCAATCAAATGCTCGTTACCAGGTTGGAACATATGACGGAAACGTCCTTGCTCTTTCAAGTAAACTTCAACAGGCTTTTTCTCTTTAGGGATATAGTTAAGTGTAACTTTGCCTTCAATAATTTCAAACAATGGCCATACGCAAGTTTCAACTGCTAACTCACACATTTCCATTAGCCTGTGGGTTTCGTATCTCCAACCACGTGGGCAAGGTGCAAGCACGTTTAGGAACGAAGCACCTTTTGTGTAAATAGCTTTTTCGCATTTTTCGCTCAAATCTTTAAAGTTTTTAAGCGGCATAGATTGCGCAACATATGGGATGTTGTGCCCCATAATGATAAGTGTCAAATCTTTTTTAGGCTGCAATTTACCAGGCTTTACAGAACCTACAGGTGTTGTAGATGTTTCTGCATATGCTGGTGAAGCACTGGAGCGTTGGATACCGGTGTTCATGTAAGCACCGTTATCGTAACATACATATACCATATCATGGCCACGTTCCATTGCGCCAGAAAGTGCTTGCAAGCCGATGTCGTACGTACCACCGTCACCCGCAACTGCGATGAACTTTGTATTAGGCACTTTTTCGCCTTTGCGCAATTTTGCTTCATAAGCTGCTTGCGCACCGGAAATTGTGGCCGCTACGTTTTCAAACGCACTGTGGATGAAAGAATCTTCCCAAGCTGTATAAGGGTACAAGAAGCTGGAAACCTCAACACAGCTTGTAGCGGCAGAAACTACCGCATGGTCTTCCGGCTTGAGTGCACGTAAAAGTGTACGCATAACAGGA
>Ga0123355_10001808_pt1 | contig 29937 bp, 30 predicted proteins | sample TergutEmb28metaG_3_FD_89872 | JGI IMG/M metagenome (GOLD analysis project Ga0123355, IMG submission 89872) | Embiratermes neotenicus P1 segment gut microbial communities from Petit-Saut dam, French Guiana - Emb289 P1 | ecosystem: Host-associated > Arthropoda: Insects > Digestive system > Gut ... | reverse complement strand
TGATATAATTGATGATTATGCGGCGAGTAGATAACTGTCGCTGAACTATTGTGTCTTGGTAAGCGATAACCCTGTGCGAACACGGAGCGTTAACGCTCCGTGTCTTCACGTTGCGTAAAACGCAGCGTTCTTATCGACACGACAGACTTATAGCACTTTGTCGTGATAATGTAGGTCGCCCCTTTTGGTAAAGCCGTGCTTCTCCCAAAAACAGGCGGCTTCGGTATTGTGAGCAAATACCACAAGCCATACTTTGTGTATACCTTCGTTGCGCAGTGCAGCCAAGGCGGCCTCCACAAGGGCTGTACCGATACCCTGGCGTTTTTCGTTGACTGCAACAGCAAGACGGCATATTGTACCACGGCGGCCATCATGGCCGCTTAATACGGCGCCTATGATGGCGCCATTTTTTTCTGCCACAAAGCAGGTGGATGGATTGCGGGCCAAATATTTGGCTATGCCGTCTTTTGAGTCGTCTATGGCATTTTGGCCCACGCCGTCTGTATTGTTCCACAAAGAGCGGACAGCTTCGTAATCATTTAAGGTCATAATTCTGATTATAGACATATTGCAACGCCTCGGTAGGTTTATTTTATGCGTGTTATGGTCAAGCTTTGCGGCCAGTCTTTGCGCTTTAGACGCATATAGCCCCATATGCACACGGCCACGGCACCAATTTTGTTGGCGATAAGGTCTTTCATGGTGTCAAACAGTGCGGCCTGGCCCACAAAGGGCACACCATAGGCATCTGCCCAGCGCTGGGTATTGGAACCCGCGATGGAATCTATAGCAAATTCGTAAATTTCCCACAAAACACCCATGGCCGATGCGAAACAAAAGGCGAATATGGTGACAAACATGGCATTATATTTGGTTTTGTGGGTTTTTTCCACAATGTCAGCAATGGCATAGCCCAAAATGCCCAGGGTGATGCCGCTTAAAAGATGCAAAAATGTGTCCCAATGAAATATGCGGTAATAAAGATTCATTATGCTGCCCAAAAACATTGAGCCGAAGATGAAAGCAACATATATGGCCATCATGGTGTTTGATATTGTGTAGCCGGAGAACTTGCGCACAATGGCAGGGAAAAACAAAGCCGCAATGCCGGCCAGACATGTAAGGAAAATTATCTCAAAGTCGCTGCGTGCCAGTATGTTATAACGGTGCTCTGCTTCTGGCAAAAACCGCAAAACAGCTATGTATACGGCGGATAATACAAATGCTATTAGCGTAAGAACAGTAAGCACGCGCACGCTAAAGATTTTTTTAATCATTATATTTTTCAATCCTTTCTTGGCAGCCAGTATTATTTGGTTGGCGATGCGTCTGCCTGTGAATAATATTCTACCACATTGCAGACCATAAGCCAAGGTGATATTGTGAATGTATTTAGCGAATTGGATAAAAATATAGAATATCTTGAAGGACTTTTTGCGGATTGCAACGATTTGGTCAAGCGAAAACTCCCTGTTGGGCCCAGTTTGGACAGATGGATATATGTGATATATTTTGATGGGATGACCGACAGGCAGGTTTTGGAAGCGACCATATTGCCGCAAATTATGGCAAGTGGACGCAAGATGCCTGAGAATTTTTTTAATAAGCCATGCAGTCTGTTGGCTACCCTTAAAGAGGGCGGCATGACCACTGCCGACCTGCGGGAAGAAGCAGACATGCAAAAAATTATAAATGTGTTGATGGCGGGGGATACGGCGGTATTTGTGGACGGGGCCGAAGCTGCCGTGTTGATAGCCACCAGAGGCTTCCCTAATCGCGGTGTACCCGAAGCTAATATAGAAGTGGTGGTGCAGGGGAGCAACGAGGCTTTTACCGAGGTTTTTCGCTTTAATACCGCTCTTTTGCGGCGGCGGGTAAAAGACCCTAAGCTAAAGATGAAGCACGTGCAGGTGGGGCGGCGGACTCTGACGGATATGTCGCTGTGTTATTTGGATGATGTGGTGCGTAAAGAAGTGCTGGCGGATGTGGAAGAGCGGATAAAGAATATAGATATTGACGGTATTTTGGATTGCGGGGCGCTGGAGGAGTTTATTGAGGATGATTATCAATCGCCTTTTCCCCAGTGCCAGATAACAGAGCGTCCGGATAAGGCTGCCAGTGCTATTTTAGAGGGGCGCATAGCCATTTTGGTGGATAATTCGCCACTGGCATTGCTGGTGCCGGCTGTTGTGGATTCGTTTTTTCAGTCCAGCGAAGACTACACCCAAAGCTGGAACATCACATCCTTTGTGCGGCCCTTGCGGTTTTTGTCGGCTTTTTTTGCTTTGGCGCTGCCGGGGTTGTATATAGCCATAACCACATTCCACCCCAATATGTTGCCCATGATGCTTACTTTGAAGATGGCAGCGGCCAGGGAAAGCATACCTTTTCCTGCTGTGTTAGAGGTGCTTATTATGGAGTTTGCCTTTGAACTGCTGCGAGAGGCCGGCATACGTCTACCCAGGCCGGTAGGTAGCTCTATTGGCATTATTGGCGGCCTTATTGTGGGCGAGGCGGCGGTATCGGCGGGCATCGTCAGCCCTATTGTGGTTATCATCGTGGCTCTTACGGGCATTGCTTCTTTTGCTATACCAAGCTATTCCCTTGTATCGGCCTTTAGGCTGGCAAAGTTTCTTATAATAGCATTGTCGGCGGCTTTGGGGCTTTTTGGTTTTTGGGCGGCATTGCTGATAATGATTATACATCTGGCGTCGCTTAAAAGCTTTGGCCTGCCGTATCTGTTTCCCTTTGCGGCAGGGGATATTAATGGTTTTACGGATTTTAAAGACAGCATCTTTCGTATGCCCCTTATCTTTATGAAAAAGCGGCCAATTTATGCTAATCCAGAGCAATGCAACAGGATGAATGAGGGCAAATTAGGTAATGTGCGGCAGAAGGAATAGGGGAGGGAATATGACGGAGACCATATACAAAGACGATAGCTTTTCGTTAAACAACAAAATATCCCTGCGCCAGTTACAGGCCCTGCTGTTTTTAGAAATATTCGGCTTTGGGGTGACGGCACTGCCGCGCAGAGTGGCAGAACATGCTGGGCAGGACGGCTGGGTCGGTGTGCTGCTGGCCACGGGGTTTATAATAATAATGACGGCGGTGATGACACATGTCACCAAGCTGTTCCCCCAGACCTCTTTTTACGATATAGTCGGCAAGATATTGGGCCGCCCTTTGGGTGCGCTTATATCCCTGCTGTTTTGTCTGCGCCTTGTATTATTGGCTGCCTTTAACCTGCGTATTTTTGCCGAAATTACCCGCCAAACCATGTTACCCACAACCCCATTTGCTGTGGTTTTTGTGTCCATGCTGATGATAGCCGCCTATGGGGCCGCCAAGGGTATAGAATCCAGGGCCCGCGTTGCAGAGGTGTTGATATTGGTGGTGCTTTTGCCCCTTATTTTTGTTTTTGGTATATCCGGCCGCGATATTGATTTTTCCAATCTAATGCCGGTTATGGCCGCTCCTTTTGAAAGCATCCTGGCGGGCAGTTTTTCCGCATTTTTTGCTTTTTCCGGTATAGAAGTGCTGTTGCTTGTGGGTCCATTTTTGGCTCGCCCCAAGCATCTTACAAAATCCTCCACCCAGGCCATTGTCACCATTGGCATATTTATGGCCGTCATAACTGCCGTTACTATTGCCCGCTTTGGCCCTGCCAATATTGTGCATCAAATGTGGCCGGTGCTTAAAATGATGGACACCATTAGTCTGCCGGGTTCTATTATAGACCGCCAGGGGGCACTTATAATGACTTTTTGGATAATTTCTGCCTATGCCACTATCAATGCCGCTCTGTTTTTTTCATCCCTGCTCCTTAAAGATGTGGTTACGCGGGGCAAGCATTCCTGGTATATTTTGGGGCTTATACCCATAATTGCCTTGGTGGCTCATTGGCCAACCCATATGGCCGATGTATACACATATTTTAATTTGGCCAACCGCACATTGGGCGTGGCTACAATGATAGTGGTGCCGTTGGTGTTGTTTGCTGTTGCTAGTATAAGGAGGATGGGTCGTGGGCAAGCATAAGGGTCTTAAATTTTTATCAAAATTTGGTGTGGTGGCGGTGGTACTTTTTGTGCTGCTGTCATTTAATTGGGATAGGATAGAGCTGGAAAGCCGGGCATTTGTTGTCACCATAGGCATTGATGTGGCCAAGGATGATGACAAACCCTTTGAAGTATCCATGAACATAAGCGATACTGCCGCCATGGAGCAGGGTGGTGATGAAAACCCTGTGGTGAAGCGCAATGCCAGCGGCGAAAGTCTGGCCCATGCCATGGGGCAGGTGGAGGCCAAAATAAGCGACAAGATATATTATGGCCACACAAAGGCCGTGGTAATTGGTGCCGAGGTGTTGGAAGACAGTGATTTGTTGCGAGAGGTAATTGATACGCTTTCTCGCAAGAACGATATAAATATAAAGTGCATTATCATGGCCACGGACAAAACCGCCGCAGAAATACTGGCCGCACAACCTCAAGAACAAGGTCTTTTGGGGGTGTATTTGGCCAGCTTTTACAACAGCAACAATGCCAACACGGCATCGTCGGTGGTTAAGCTGGATCTGGAAGGGCTTATTGTGTCCCTACGAGCAGGACAAAGTGCCGTCATCCCCAAAATAACCCTAGAGGGCGAAGGGGATGAGGAAGAAGTGACCATAGGCGGTGTGGCCGTGGTGCGCGATTTTGCGCGGGTGGGATATATTGACGAAGAAGATATGCGGGGGTTTTTGTGGCTGACAGAAAACGGTGCGGGCACACAAATTGCCATAGAAACAGAAAGTGGTCATACGACCATGTTAACCAGTAAAAGCAGGGCGCGGATGGATTTTTATGAAGAAGGCGGGCGGCTGCATTGTTTGGCGCGGCTTAATGTGGAGGGCAGTATAGAGGGCGCACTTTTTATGGAAGAACAGCTATTTGACGCTGATAATTTAGCGGCCTTAGAGGAGCGGTTTGCAGGGAAAATACAGGGGGAAATGGAGGATATTTTCCGCATACTCCAGAAGGATTTTGCCGTGGACGGCTTTGGGTTGAAGGAAAAACTGCGCAAGAAGCAATGGGGATTGTATCAAAAATATGAAGAGGACTGGCCCCTGGCTTATGACGAAATGATTTTTGTGGCCCGGGTGGACTTGACCATACGCAACACCGGGGCAGTGAAGTGAGGTATAATGTAAGACTTTTCCGGCAACAATCTCCCCATAGCGAAAGGGGATATTATTATGGAAAAAGCGAAAATTTGGTTTGGCGAGAATAAAATCATCCTGCTTTGGGCCGTTGTTGTGGGCCTGGCCTGGGTTTTTTTGTATTCCACGGCCCTGGCGGCCCAAGATGACGGATTGCCCCACCATAACCACGTAATACGCCTGCACATACTGGCCAATGACGATACCTCGGCGGAGCAGGAGCTAAAGCTGGCCGTGCGGGACGGCGTGTGGCATGTGGTGGACGATATGGTGGCCGGGGTGGTTAACATGGCCGCGGCCAGGGCCATCATAAAGGATAATTTGTGTGCCATAGAGGAAGCCGCACGACAAATTATTAACGAAAATGGCAGTGATCATGATGTGTCGGCGGCACTGCTGGATGATTTGAACTTTCCTGCCACAAGTTACGGGGGCATAATTTTCCCCCGAGGGCACTATGCGGCCCTGCAAATTGCCATAGGGCAGGGGAGCGGAGCCAACTGGTGGTGTGTGATGTTTCCGCCAATGTGCCTAATGGACATAACCCAGGCGCGGGTGATTGAAACGCCGGAGCGGTCGGGACAGTTGGTGGTGCGGCCGCGGTTTGCGTTGGCAGAGGTGTGGCAAAGGGTGCGTAATTAAAATCGGGCGGCAGAAATGCCGCCCCGGCAAACATATGGCTGGTTGCTGGTTTAAGTCTAAAAAATCACAGGCTTCCAGATTAGTCTGAAAGCCTGTGATAATCACTATGCCCGAGAAGGGAATCGAACCCCCACACCCTTACGAGTATCAGATTTTGAAGCTCTCTGTCAATGCGGCACATAAGCAGATTGAAAATAATTAAATGTACATAAATGTTCATTTCAAGCCGTTTTCAACACTTGCAACGCCAAGATTCTTGTTGCTTGTTTAGACTTCGGCTTTTGACTTTCTTTCGATTTTGAAAGAATTTCTTCCATAGCTACATTTCCTCTAAAATGGGCTTAGGTTAGCGTTGCAGACCATGCGACTATGTTGGTTATTATGTTGCCCAATAAATTGAATAACTGACCAAAAAATAACTGAATCCTCTTTAACCAACTATGTTGCCCCATACTGCCATCCTTTCCTTGCTTCGCAGCATTACTTATTGCGAAACGTATTGTCGTTACGTTAAGAATGAGAGCCATTGTAGAACCAACTATAATCAGGAGACTTGAGCCCACTCCCGCTAACTCTAACCTAAACCCACTTTATGAAAATAATAAATATTGCAATTAAACAAAAATAGGCGACGGTGACGCGCCGACTACCCTTGCCTCAATTTGTTTACCCAAACCATATTGCAGCTTTTCGGTCTTTGGCACGGTTTTAACGGGTTTTTCACATGCCACCTTAAAGTATTCTATCCTTAAGTCAGCTCGCCTGGCTTCCCGACCCAGCACGCCCAAAGGTTAATAGCAGCGATTTCATACGCCTATTGGTTTTGCACGAGAAACGCAAGTTCGTCACAACTTGCTTCTTGACATGGCACTTTACTTTAGCGGTTAAAGGTTCCGCAACATATGTATGACTATTAGTCATACATCGTCACCCACAGCATCGGTGTTTTGCAACTTGGGAACAGGGTAACCTCAAAAGTTTGGTCAAGATGACCACGCTCCTTTCGTTACCCGATTAGGTATAATGTATTTTACCACACATAGAAATGGAAAGTCAATATAGATTTCGCATTAAAACAACAGTAGACCTGCCAAAACTATATCTAATCAGACAAAAAAGTCAACAATTAGAATTAATATACCCGCAACCAAATTTGCACTATTGATTTTCAATGAGCTATCTGGTAAGATTATTATATAGATTGACGAGAAAAGGCGGCGATTTTCATGTTTAAAACTATAGAGCAGATACACAGCGAATATGACGGACATTGGGTTTTTCTGATAAACTGCACCGAGGGCGAACATAATTCCATTGAGGGCGGCGAGGTCGTTATATCAAGCGAACGCAGGGATAAGGTTTTACGTGAAATGCAAAAATATCAGGACGAGCAAAGCGAAACATATATTTTCTATGCTGGCAAAATTCCAGAAGGGGTTATTGTTCTATGACAAAACTAAAAATGGAATTATTTAGTGGCGGCCTTTATATCCCCATTCAATTGTGGAGTGTTGCCGAAAATAGGTATAGACGAATTTCACTTATGCTTGATACTGGCGCAAGCGTTACAACTATATCACCAGAGATATTTCATCAATTGGGCTATGAGCCTACCCAAGTAAACAGCGCGACCATAACGACAGCTTCAAGCGTGGAGCGTGTTTCACAATTTATGTTACAATCAATAAAATTAGGCGATATAGAACTTCATAACGTAGAAGCCTACGCCCATAAATTTCCAGAGGAAAGTTTTGCCATTGGCGTTGTTGGCTTAAATGTGTTGCGGCAGTTTGATATTCAACTGCTATTTAGCCAGAATTTGATTATACTGGACAAGATTATTGATTAATATAGACCATCAAGACAAAAGGTCAACAACCAGAATCACATTCAAAACCCCCACCCAATACAGAGTGGGGCAAACTTCATGTAAATGCCTTTGCTAGACATGGAAGCCAAAGAGAATATTGCTGATACTCTCAATGCCAAATTTCAGTTGCTGGAGGCTAGTAGTTAGGATTTTGTTAGAAGTTTGTTAGAAGTAGGGGGAATTTGGCTTGAATCTAAAAAATCACAGGCTCCCAGATTAGCCTGAAAGCCTGTGATAATCACTATGCCCGAGAAGGGAATCGAACCCCCACACCCTTACGAGTATCAGATTTTGAGTCTGACGCGTCTGCCAGTTCCGCCACTCGGGCAAGTGTCAGTTAGCACAACAACTTTTGCTATTCTACCACACAAACCTTTGGCTGTCAACTATTTTTTGCAAAGACTGTGTGGTGGGGAAAATTGCAACTTTAAACGCTGTCCTTCCGATGAGCATTTCTATTTTTAAGTTTTTGATACAGATAATTTCGGCGATGAAAACCTACAGGCAATAAAAAAATGCGGAGTGACGATGGGGTCAGTCCGCATTTTAATTTAATGGGGAAGATTACATTTCTATGCCCAGGCGGGCAGCTACACCGTTGTTGTAATAGTGCTTTACTTGAAGCATTTCGTAGGTCGCGTCGGCCCCGGCGGTCGCTTGGGGATCGGCGTAGCGGCCTGTTAGTACCAAGTCTATATGGGGTGGCTTGCTTTCTATTAAATCCAGCACCTGGGGCAGGGTGACAAGCTCCAAAAACAGGGCGATGTTAATTTCGTCCAGCACAATTAGGTCATATTGGCCGCTGGTTAGGGTTTGGGCGGCCTTGGTTATGCCGTGTTGGGCCAGCTGTTTGTCTTCGTCTTTGGGGTCGCGGCCAATTACAAAACCCCCGGCGTATTGGTCTATGGTTATTTCCGGAAAGGCGTCGCGCAGCATTTTTATTTCGCTGTAGCGGCCTTGTTTCATAAATTGGCCGAAGTATATGCGGCGGCCGGCTGTGGCGGCTTGGACCATCAAACCCATGGCCGATGTGGTTTTGCCTTTGCCGTTGCCGGTGATTATGGTGGTCTTTCCGTTAGCTTGCATTTCTGGCCTTCCTTTCTTCGAAGGCGCGTATGACGGGCAGTAGCAACATGGCTACCAGGCCACCGGCCAGGCCGTTGTTATAGAGGTTCATGCCGCCGTGGAACATGGCGATATTGGTGGCAAGGGATAGGTGGAGATAACCGGCTATGAGGCCCCATTTCCAGCCGAAGGTTTTGCTTATGGGGGTGAGGCAGGTGGAGAAGAGAATGGCCACCATATGGCCGTTGGAATTTAGTGCGGTGCCGAAGCTTAGGGTGTTGGCAAAGTCTGCCAGCAAGGTGCCGACCACGATGGGGATGGCGTGGAGCAGGCTTTTGCCGAAGGCACCAAAGCCGATGATGGAGAGGATTGCGCCAAAGGCCAGGCCAGTGTATTCTGCCCGCATGGCAAACATAAAGGCCAGGCAGGCGAAGCCAAGTATGCCCATGGCTATATAGGATTTTTCTTTGTACCATTTAAAGTAGTCAACGTCCTCAGTTTTGAGGAGTAGTAGGTCTTTTAGCGTTACCTTTTGGCCAGTGTTGGTTACGAGGCCGATGATGATGAAATATGCGGACACGATGGCCAGCAAAATCATCAGAGAGGTGTTGTTGCCGCTGCTCCACAGGGAGCGTGGCTCAAAGTCTATGCCAAGGTTTTTGTAGAGTGCCATGAGAGCAATTGCGAAAATGCCCGCCACAAAACCTATGTTGTAGAGATTATAGCCATCATGCGCCCGGCGGAACCAAACGGCCAGGGGGCTGATGGTAAAGCCGATGAAAATACCTACAAGTATGCCAAGGCTTATGCCCAGGGCAAAGGGCATATCCGGCACATGGACCAGCTGGCTTACGGCCGGAGCTAGGGCATTGCCCAGCAGGGCCGGGACGATGTTTTCTTCGAAGGGGCGCTTCACGAAGCGGCTGAACAGATAGGCACCAAGGAGGATGGGCAGCATGTTAAGTGGGTTTTTGCCGAAGAAGGCAAAGCCCGTAACCAGGCCCAAAACGCCCATGTCCAGGCCCATGGGGCGGTGGCGGGTGGCGGCTAGCACAGCCACGGCTATAAGGCCCATTATACCTACGTTGACCAAGGTTGGTCCCAGACCGGCGATGTAGATAAAGTCCGTCACCAATATGCTGGATTCCGTAAGGATAATCCTCATACCGTCGAGGATTTCAGTTGGGCTGGCCATTGCAAAGCCATAGGCTATGTAAAAAACAAATAGCAAAGCGTGTACCCTATAGGGTTTTTTTAAGAAATTGCTTTGCATCCATGGGCCAAGGCTTTTGTTGCGTGCTGTCTCTGTCATAGGTCTCTTTCCTCTCCGATGTGTATTGATGGCGGGCGGATATTGGAATCTGCCCTTACGTACCGTTTCTATTATATATGTCATTTCCCTTGTTGTCTATAGCTACAATAACCGGCAGACGTTCTACTTCCAGTCTCCTTATGGCTTCTGTGCCCAAATCCTCAAAGGCCACAACTTCCACGTTTTTTACACATTGGCTCATAAGAGCCGCAATGCCGCCCACACCGGCAAAATATATGCCGCTGTGGTCTGTTATGGCTTGCTTTACGGCATTATTACGCAGGCCTTTGCCTATCATAATGCGCAAACCGTGGGCGATAAGCTCCGGGGCGAAAGCGTCCATACGCCCGGCGGTGGTAGGGCCGATGGAGCCTGTGGCCATGCCGGGGGGTGCTGGGGTTGGGCCGGCGTAAAAGATGATGTTGCCGGTAAAGTCAAAAGGCATGTCACATCCTGCCGCCAGCATATCCATCATGCGCTGGTGGGCAGCATCGCGGCCGGTGTATATAGAACCCGTGATGCACACCATGTCGCCGCATTTTAGGCTGGCTATGACCTCTGGTGAGAGAGGCGTGGTTATTTCTTTAATTTTGCTCATTGGTGCCTCCGTTTGTGGCGAGCAGTTGCTTTATTAACAGAACGGTTTCGTCTGCTCCATAGTCACCATCCCCATAAAGGGGTATATATTCTTCCAGCAAGTAATCACATGCAGGTGCGTTGGATTCCTTAAAGCCGGTTTTTTTATATGACCTGATTGCGTTTATATTTTTAACGGAAGGCCGCATAATAAGCTGGGTAATTCCCAAAACTTGGCCCAAATAATCTCCAAGAGCAATGAGGGCATCTGTCCCAAAGCCTTTTCCGCAATTTGCCTCGCTGTTCATCCATATATCAAGCTCTGATTTATGGGGTTTTAAATGATAAGAACAATAGCTGACAAAGCCGATGGGCTCTTTGCTGTGTGTGATGATGAAACCCCTGCCGCTATTGGGCTTTGCTCCGGTAAAAAAATAATCAACATAGTCGTCACAAAATTCTTCAAAGGTGGGAATATGTGTATCGGGGTAAGCCGGCGGCCCTATGTGATACTTTGTGGTTTCCGAATGAAAACACCATTCGTATACTTTTGGTCTGTCGTCTAATGCGGCGGGAACTAAATCTATTATACTTCCTTTTATCATAAAACAGCCTCCTCATGGCGGTTTACATGGCAGCCCAAATTAACGGCAACCGGCAGACCCGCAATATGTGTGGCATGGGTGTTTATATGCACGGCCATGGCTGTGGTGCGCCCGCCAAAACCGGCGGGGCCAATGCCTGTGGCGTTTATGCGGGCCAGCAGGCCGGCCTCTACATCGGCCCAATATGGGTCGTGGTGGCGTGTGCCTATTTTGCGCAACAGTGCTCGTTTGGCCATATTGGCGGCATAATCAAAGGTGCCACCAATGCCCACACCAACCACAATGGGCGGGCAGGCGTTGGAATCCGCCGCCGTAACGGTTTCCAGCACAAAGGCCTTAACGCCGTCTATGCCATCAACCGGTACCAGCATGGCCAGGCGGCTCATATTCTCGCTGCCAAAGCCCTTGGGGCATACGGTTATCTTTAGGCTGTCGCCGGGTACGATGGTATAATGTATCACCGCCGGGGTGTTGTCCTTGGTGTTTGCACGCCTAATAGGGTCGCCCACCACGGATTTGCGCAGGTACCCCTCTTTGTAACCGTGGCGCACGCCTGCGTTTACGGCGTCCTCAATAATGCCGCCAACAATGTGCACATCCTGGCCCACATCAAGAAAAACCACCACCAAACCTGTGTCCTGGCAGATGGGCATCCTCTGGCGCATGGCCACATCGTGGTTTTCCAGCATATCCGCCAATATCTGGCGGGCGGTGCCGCGCTCTGTTGGCAGGGCTTGCTGCATATATTTGCGTATATCCGGTGCAACAACCACGCAGGCCTTTATACACAATTCTGCCACCTTGGCGGCTATATCGTTTACATGTATTTCTCTCATATTATCCATTCCTACATTTATGATTATTTTGGGCGATTGAGATGGTCGCCCTACGCATATTCGAAATTTAACAACGGCCCATGTTGCTGTGCGCCGTATACGTCTTTTTCTCCCAGCGCGCCTGATGATATAGGGCGCAATATGGTTATTTTTACGGCCTTTGATGGGGCAAAGGCTATTACAGACTGTACTTGGGCTTCATCAATGCCATATAATTGGGCAAAAACCGCCGGGGTCATAATGTCTCTGGTCACAAAATCCTCAAAAACGGCGGCGTCTTTGAACATTATGTCGAAAGTGAGCTCATATGGGCCGGAATTTTTGCTGCGGATAACCTCCGCCACGTCCATTAATTTTATCACACCAGCACCCCCTTGTCACACTGGAAAATTTTGATAGGGAACAATTCTGTGGGGCTGTCCACAGCCATAAGGCAGTATAGGCTGAATTCGTATACATCACCCCCGGCAAAGTCTGACGGAGAAAAGGGGAAGGCCAGGTTGCCTGCGGTGGATTTGCGGCCGGGATAACCAAAGTGGAGCAGGGTGGAGCGGGCAAAGGAGCATATGGTGTCGGCCAGTTGCGCCGTGGGGGCCACGGCTTCGATGATGATGGCGGCTTCGGCGGGCATTGACCCGGTGTCGCCATAAAAACTTGCGCCGTGGTGTCCATACACTTTAAAATCCAAGAAAAAATCGCCAATATCGCTAAAATTACCGGCCACGCGCTCTTTCACGGCGGCTATTATGTCGTCCAGCTGGTTTATCATAATAGGGTCGCAGGTGGCTGCAAAGGATATTGTGCGGTGCCCCACATGGCGGGCGGCCTCCAGCTTTACAAAATATGCATCATCGGGGATGAAGCGGCTGCCGCGCACGGTTACGGTGTTGTCGGTGGTTTGTTCGAAGGTAGTTTGCGTCAAGTCCAGCACGCCACCCGGGCCGGGCAGACGGGTTGGGTTGCTTTTTTCGTATAATGTATGGGCGGCCACGGATGTGGTGGTGCATTTGCGGGCGGGACTAAGGGTCGCCAGTTCAAAATGGTCATCCCGCAGGTATCCAAACATACAATCACTACCGCTGCCGGGTGTGGCGGCAATGGCGGCGCACTCCAGTATTTTGCCCATATGCAGGGCCAGGCCGGGGTCATAACCCTGCATTATAGCCAGGGCGGCAAAAACCGTGGGGTCGTACGCCCTGCCGGTTATTATCACCTGGGCACCGGCCTGCAACGCCTCCATTATAGGCTCGTGGCCCATTTGTGCCACAATGTTTACGCTGTCCTCTATATCTTGCATGGTCGGCACGGGGGCAGGCTTTAGGGCCACAACCTTGCCCTGGGCAAAGCGTTGCCTTATCACTTCTTTATCAATCTGCGCAGAAATCACCGCCATTTTAAAGGACAGACCTTTTTCGGCGGCAATTTCACGCACAATATCTACATTCCAATCCAAATGACTGTCCGCACCGCTGCCCCCTGCCGTGCCTATTATCATGGGGATATTTTCGGTACAGGCCGCTGTCAGCATAAATTCCAAATCCCGCTTGACGGCCCCGCGATCGGTAAAAGACTTGCCGCTGCCCAGATAATAAGGGCCGGGGTCGGTGCTCCCTGCATCCACAGCGATTACATGGGGCTTGTGGCTCATGCCTTCCTCGAAGGAGGCGGCGGGAAAACCGTAGCCCAGTATGGCCGTGGGGGATAGTACTCTAAATTCTTTCATGATATAATTTCCTCTTTCCTCAAAGGTTGCTCTCCCCAATACACAGTGTCTCCCGATATCTTCTCAATTTTGCGCAGAGAAAAACTGACTTGCTTTTCTCCTGTGTCTGTGGGCAAAGCATTCACGATGCTAAATAAAAAATCTACGTCAGCTTCAAGCTTATCAACTCTTAGCAGCTCTACTCCGGCGGAAGTTAAAGGGTGCACAGGATATTCAATGACCCCATCAGACTTCGCTTCGATGTTGGCCACACAGACAATGTCTTCTGTATGGAATGCAGCTTGCCTTTCGTGGTCAAAGATAGCAAAAGGCAAATGTGCAGAAAATAATCCGCAATCTGTAAGATGCTTGATTTGCGAATACTTTATCCCATATTCATTATGCAAAGCCGAATTTCTGTACAATACAATACCACCGCCGGCAAAGAAAAAATATTTTGACAAGGAACGAAATAACTGAGCGTCTGCCTGCGAGAGGTTTCTAAGGACATCCAGCGTCCTTCTTGAAAAAGAACCCGGCTTGGCAATTTCGCCAGCCAAAATCTTTGCCCAAAGCTCTTGCATCTCTTCGTTGCTTATATTGCCGGAATCTTCAAAAAACCTAACAAACCAATCAAAATCCATGCCCTTGTTGGTATGTTTTTGGTCTTGGTATTTGTTCTTATAAACTTCATCCGCTTTTTTCGCTATTTTTAAAAAGTTGTCGAGCTTGTGGTATTCCAAATGGGTTATATGACCCTCTTCAAGCAAAGTATCGGCGATGGTAGCAAACCTTGTTGCTCTTAATCTCTCGATTTCCGTCTTGCTAACATTGCCCCTGAGATGTAGCCTGCCAATGATTGCGCCGACCACGGCAGAAATAGGTGGCATGACGATTGGTAATGCGCTTTGAATCAATTGAATTAATTCTGTATTAATGCTTTTCGCCCCCTTATCATTTGTAAATGGCTTGCAAATGCTTTGAGTGGGACGCCGAGGGCGGCGTCCCCTACGAGATCAAATTATTGTCTTTGTGTATACCACCTTAAAATCCTCAAAAACCACGGACATATCCTCGGTAAATTCATATCCAAGCTCTTTGCCCTCTATTGTAAAGCAGTGGCGGTGGCTTGTTTGCCAGGATTCCAGGGTGTCGTCCTCGCCTTCTCGCTTGCAGATGTTGTATGTCATTTTGTTAAAGGGCAGGATGGTTACAGCGGTGGTTTGTATGACGCAATGGGGTGTGTCGTCAAAGTCGGTGATGATGCTGTAATCGCCAACCTGGGGCAGAGGGCTGTTTTCACACTCATATGCCAACAGACTGCTTGCGGTGGCCCTTTTTTGGCCGGACAGCACTAGGGCCAGCAGGTCGTTGGCCATTTTTTTATCTATGCCAAAGTAGGTACTTTCAAAATATTTTGTGGCAGGGTCAAGGCCTTTTGTGGCCAAAAATTCTTGCCAAAATTGATCGGGTGTCAGAAATATCACTCCTGTCAGCTGCTTGGGCGACCGCAAGTCGCCGCTACGATGGCCAAAATGCGGCGCATTTCGTTGTAGACTATCATAAAGCCTTCGTCCATGCCCATGCCGGGCTTAGCCAGCACCTGTATGGGCTGGGTGGCCATGGCTATGTGGGCGCAAATTTGGGCACTGCGGTCAGTTTCGTTGCAGGTGCCGCCAAGATAGGCGCCCATGCCATTGGCCTTACAGTACAGCACGGCCTCGATGGTGTTGTTAATGCCGCCAAGGTCTGGGGTTTTTATTTGGGCCATGTGGCCGGCTTTGTTGTCGGTAAAGCCCTTTACGTCTTGCAGGGTATTGCACCATTCGTCGGCCACAATTTGCACATTTACACCCTTTTGGTCTTGTAGCTGGCGTATGTGCTTTAGGGCGGCTATCTGGCTAGCCACGCTGCCAACGTCCACGGGGCCTTCTATGCGTAGCCTAAAGGGTGCGGCGGCTTGCTCCAGTTGGCCCATATAATCAACCATGCTGTCATAGTCTTCGCCAAAAATTTCGCCCAACATGCCGTATACGTCTATGTGGAGGGTAGGGGTGTAGTTTTTGTCTACCTGAACCTGATATATGCGGTTGCGCAGCCATTGCACGTATTCCAGCAGCTTTTCTCCATTTTTGCCTGCTTTTTCAATATTGTTAAACAAGGCGTGGGGCAGTACGTTCGCGCCTTTAAGTATCATTTTGTCGGTGTTTAGATATCTGTCGTCGCCGGATTGGGTGAAGATGGGTATCATGGCATCGGCCATGGTGGTGCCGTATTCTTCGGCAATAATTTGGGCCATAAGTTTGCCACGGCTTTTGGCCACAGCATCCAAGGCAGCCTGGGTTATGCCATAACGTATGGCAGTGTGGAGCAAAGCACCATTGTCTGTTATGCTATCCAGCTCTGCCGCCATTTCTTTGAAGGTGGTAATTTTACGGCCCGTAAGCAAGGGGCGCACAGTGCGCTCTATCACTGGGATAAAGTCTTTGGCCAAGAACAATGGGTCACGACCACTGGCACCGGAATATTGCACGGCGGCGCAGTCCCCGTGGGCTATCTGACCGTCTTCCAGCACAAACATAACGGATATGGATTCGCCAGGCTGGCGCACACTGGTAAAACCGGCAGTTACGACCTTGCCAGCATAAGTATTTCCATCGGCCGTAGCGCCGGTTTTTATGGCCATTTGGTCATCGAAGAAAAACCCCGAACGCCCTGGGCTGCAAATTACGTCGATAATTTTCATCATTGCACCTCATATCTTAATAATGAAATGGTTCGCTATGACACGCTGCGTAACGAAGCGTCTCCGCAGGCTTAATATCCGTAAAACAAAATCTTGTGGTGCCAGTATAAGTGTCGCGGGCCAAGTGTTTTTCGCCAACTGTAAAGGGTATGGGTTGTTTGTATATAGGGCCATCAAAGACAAAGGAGTGGTATTCGCCATTTTCGCCGCAAATATCCACATCAAGCGGCAGTGCGGCCAAAAGCTGGCGGGTAATTTCTTTGCCGGAAAAATCCTCGGGCAGACGTGTTAAGTCTACACAGGTTATGATGGTTTTGTAATCCAATGTCAAAAACTCATCTATCACATGGGCGGTATCCATGTCCCATAAGGGAAAAATGGCCTTCATGCCCACGGTAGCCAGCATGTCCTCTCTATACCTCTTAACATCCGCAAGGAAAATATCCCCAAAGGCTACGTGCTGTATGTCTTGCTCCAACAACTCTTCGCAGGCTTTTTTCATAATTTCTTGGTATTTTTCGCTGGGGCAGTCCTTGGGCAGCCATACTATTTTAAGGGGCAGGCCGATAGAATCGGCCTGGGCTTGCAAAAGCTCCTTGCGCACACCGTGTATGCTCACACGGCTGTACTCTTCGTTGGCTGTGGACATTAGTGTGATAACTTCGTATTCATCCACATACGGTTTTTCGCGTAAAAGCTTGTGTAATGCCAGCACGCTGTCTTTGCCGCTAAAAGACATGGCAATTTTTTTCTTCAATGCGCACCCTCCTCAAAATCGGGCGAGTACAGCTCGCCCCTACTTGGGTCGTCCAACCAGCCGTCCTTCGCTGATGGCGTATATATCGTCAATAGACATCTGGAAGGACACATCACGCCCTTCGTCCTTGGCCCGCACTTCCAGCTTTTTGCGGTGGAAATCTTTGATATGGGCGTTAAACGGCAGATTGCCAAAGTCGAAAATACGCACGGCACCGTCTTTGTCACGGGCGGGGAAAGCTAGGTCGGCATTATGTTTACTTGGAGCGAAAGGTATGTCGATAACGCCTGATTGGAAGGCCCGCACGGCCCCAAGGGCAATGTCGCCATAACCCAGCTCCAAGGTTTTGTCTATAATGGCTTTGGTTTCCATTTCAATAAGGCCACTTTCCAGGTACACGTCATGCAACTCCAACAGGTTTTGGCCCTTCAGCATATTTACCACTTGTTTTGTGGCTTTAAGCCCTGCGGCATTAGCTTCCATGGTGGGTACGCCCATGGCTTCGTGTGGGGTTTTTACAATAACTTTAGTGGCACCTGCCAACACAGCGGCGGCAGCCCCCCAAGATATTACCCCAAAGGCCATGGATTCGTCGTGGGGGAAGCCTCCCATCCATTGGTGCAACACGGTGGTTACTTTTACATCCCAAAAGCCGAACATATCTAGGTAAAAGCGGGTTAGCTTGCGCAGGCTTTTTATGGCGGCCACGTCCTGGACGATATTGCCCAGCTGGCCATAACCTACGGTGATGTTTTTGCAGCCCTGGGTTGCCGCCAGCAGACTTTCGATGATAGCCACGGAATGGCTGATGCAGGGCGGCACGAGGGTACCCGTCAGTGGGCCGAAGGGTTCGCGGTTTATCGTAACCCCGGCTTCTTCGTATTTGCCGATAAGCCTGTCCACATATTGCCAGTCAAAAATAGTTTTTTCTAAAGAATTGTCTTTAGAATATGGAATATTGTATGAAATGCCGCCGCCTTCGTAAGACGTAAAGCCGCCGGCCATAGTAATTTCTGTCAGAAGCCGTCCATCCGGTGTGCCGTGGCGCACCTGTACGGGGCTTTTTACAGACGAAGTCACTTTGCGGCAAATCTCCACCCCGTGGTTGACAGCGGGGAAGCCGTTAAGCATAGACCTGCCCATGCGTACACTCTCGTCAATGCCTACCTGGGCATCTTCGTAGCGGTTGTGGCGGGTGTAGCTGTCTATGGTGGTTGGCAACAGATCCGCGCAGCCATTATCCTCCAGATAGCGCAACAGGTCTATATGATCTTGGGGCAGGGCCACACCGGCGCGTGGCTGGGTTAGTGTCAGGCCGTCTTCGTCCGCCTGGGTAAGCTTGGCGGCAAAGCATTTTGACGGGGGCAAAGCGCGCTGATATTCCACCGCTTCTTTAAAATCCACTGCACTGCCTGTTTTCCAGCCTGTCAACACCTCTTTTTGCAGCTGATAAAATAAATCGTCGCTCATTTTCTCGTTTCTAAGCGTTATATCCATTTGGATTTCTCCTTTATATTTGTCATCCCGGACTTGATCCAGGAACTATTGCTCGCCAGTGTCCTCTTGTTCTGGTGTGTCAAAAATTTCGGCCAAGTCAATTTTAAACCCCGGAAAAATACCTACGGGGGCTTTCTCTTCGGGAGAGAAGGAGTCGATGATTACATATTCATGATTTTTTAGTACATGTACGCGTACCATATCCGGGTCGGGGGAAACAATCCAGTATTCTTTTACACCGGCTTCACGATATTTTCTTAGCTTGATATTATTATCGGTTTTTGATGTGGAAGGGGATGATATCTCGATAATAAGATCTGGTGCGCCATTGACGGCCTTACCGTCGGCAAGTTTTTCGGGGTCACATACTATTAACAAATCGGGCTGCACAACAATATTGTCGGCTTTGTCGGCATTAAGGCGCACATCGCAGGGGGCCATAAATACCTCGCACTCCTTGCCGTCAAGATATTCATCAAACTTACGAAACAGTCTGCCCAGCATACGTTGGTGCCACAAGCCTGGTGCTGTCAGTGCATATGCTGCGCCGTCAACAAGCTCCCAGCGGCGGCTGTCGTCCCATTGGCAGTAATCCGCATAGGTGTAATTTTGATGCTTTTGATGTGTGCGCATTCCGCACCTCCTTATAATCTATATTTTCGCAAAATTATCTTTCATAATGCCCAGGGCTGTATCGGGATGGAAGCGGGCCAGCAAACCCATAGCGGCAAAGGAGTTTTGGGTGTCCAATAGCATCTTAGGGGCCAGGGGCTTTAGCGCACCCAAGTCTCTCGGGCTGTATGCGGCGTGGCGTAGCACTGCGGCGGGGTTTTTGGCGTTTATAATGGCACCGCCGGTACCTATTATGTGGCTAACCTGGGTCAAATCCTTGCCGGTTTGGGAGAAAGCCTCACCGGCGGGTGTAAATACCCGCTCATTATATCCGGCGTGGCGGGCGGCGGATATGCGTATGGCTTCGGCGGCCAGTGCGCTGTCCACATTGTTGTATTGTTCATATTGGCCAAGTGGCAAAACACCGGGATCATCACGGCATATGGCCAGCCAGGCGTCAACTTCTTCGGGTGTTATGGCATATTCGTCATAAAATACGGCGGGATTGTCTTCTAAAATAAGGTCATACAGGGCGGCCTGGCTGTAGCGCATACCCACGTCTCCCTCCACCGTGCGCTTATCAAATGGTTCGGTAATGCCGTGGATAAAGGCATTGGGGGTTTTTGGGCTGCCATCAGCCATGGAATATACATCCGTGGTGGCGCCGCCAAGGTCGTATGCCATAAGCTCTCCCAGGCCATCTTGAGTGGTGGTGCCTCGGCTTAGCAGCTCACAGGCTTCCAAAACCGCCAGGGGTGTTGGGATAATTTCCATATCCATGGTGGCCTGCACATTGTCCAGACCTTTGGCTGTGATGATATTGGCGATAAAAAGGTCGCGTATGGCCCCCTTGGCTGGCATAATGTTAAGTTTGCCAAAGACGGGCATAACATTTGGGGTGACAACGGTGTTTTTGCCAGCCCGCTCTAATATGGCACGGGCTTCTGCTGCCGCTGAGCGGTTTCCGGCGATTATCACAGAAAAATTACGGGGAATTGCGGCGATAATGCCGGCATTGTGCAGCAAAACACGCTTGTTGCCGCCATCAATGCCGCCGGAAAGCAGCATGATATCGGGTTCGATGGCGTAAATTTCTTCGCTTTCGGCCTCGGTCAGCTCGTAAGCATAGGTTTTTACCACCTTGGCACCTGCGCTGGCCGCCGCCAGACGGGATGCCTTGGCGGTAAGGTCCGGCACCAGGCCCGATGATACCATTTTAAGCCCGCCGGCTGCCGAGGATGCCGCAAGGCACTTTTCGTAAACCGCTGAGCCCAGCTGGGCCGCAATTTCTTTTTTGGCGGCTTGGTAACCTATGGCCACATCGGTATCAATGGTGGTAAAGGCCTTGGCAAAAGCCGCGATTTTACCAGCCTGTACATCTACGGCCATAACCTTGGTGTATGTGGAACCGAAATCTGTTAGCAGATATATTTTCATTGGTTGTTCTCTCCGATGACGGGCGACCACAGGTCGCCCCTACATGCCAAAATCTTGTCGCATATGCTCTACATTTATTTTGGGGTCTGTGCCCGGCGGATATACCCGGTCAAAGCCCATGGCAAGAAAAACCCGCTCTACCTGGTTAAAATCTTGCTTGCCAACCACCAAATTGCCGCCAACATACAGCTTTATGTCGGTTAGGCCGGCTTCGTCGCATTTTTCCCGCAGACCCTTGCAGTCTATTTCGCCGTGGCCGTAAAGGGACGAAACCACAATGGCATTGGCGTCGGCCTCTATGGCGGCTTCTACAAATTCCTTTTGGCTTACCATAACACCAAGGTTTACCACATTAAAACCCGCCTCGGTGAAGGTATAGTTTAAAATTTTGTTGCCCACGGCGTGTACATCCGCGCCTATAACGCCTATAACAAGGGTAGGCATGGCTGGGTTTTCGTCCATTTTGTCATCTCCCGCTGGGTGTGTTTTGTTAACGCGCCCATTATTTTATTTGGTTTGTTCAATAATTTCTCCTAAAGTCTGGTGTATTTCGCCGGTGCCAGACCACTTTACTTGCTGTAATGCGTCCAGGGCCTTCATTACGGGCATATCACGCACACCGTACAGACCGTGGAAATTGCCATATATGTCCACAAAATGGTTTTCTGTTAATGCGCCAAAGTATTGATTAGCGTAGAGGACATGGTGCCAATATGGACTAAGGGCAACACCGCTGTAGTGCAACACCTGTGCGGCAAGCAAATAAGGGGATATTGTACCCCAGTCCTGGTTGCCGTCGGCAAAATTGCTCCACACCAGATACGGCACGGTAAACATCTTTTGTCTATCCTCTTCATTCCACAACCACACACGCTGGTCGCTTATATATCCCAGCCGCTGGAAGATGGCATCGCCATGTTCGCCCACAATGGGCAGGTGGTCGCTAAAGAACACTACAATGGTTGGGGTGTCTGTTGTTTCTATAAAATCTACCAGGCGGCCAAGTTGTTTGTCCGCATCATACAGGCCTTGCAAAAAGGCATCTACGCTGGCTAATTCACGTTCATCAAGCAGGTGACTGGCGGCGGTTACATCCTGGGGCCACCCATCGTACTTATCGGCATCATATCTCCAGTGGTTTTGCATAGAAATGCCAAAAAGAAACAGGGGTTGGTTAGCATCATCGGCCAGGATAATTTGCTCTATAATTTGGTCGGTAAAAAATTCGTCAGACACAAAGGGCCCTTTGTATTGGGGATCTTCCATGTCTTCGTAGCCGATATATACATCAAAACCCAAACGGGGATATACCTGGTGCCGCCGCCAAAACTCCCGGTAATAGGGATGTACGGCAACGGTGTGATAGCCGTTTTTGCGGAAAGTCCAGGGCATGGCTGTGGTAACATCCCGGAAGAAATACTGCTCTACACTATTGTACGGCACATAATAGGCACTGCCCATAAAGAAAAGGGGCACGCCGGTAAGGAATTCAAATTCTGTATTGGCTGTACGGCCGCCAAAAACAGGCACGACCATTTGGCCGCTGATGTGGTCTTGGCTCAGGCGGCGTAAATTTGATGTGGGGTCGGTGGAAAATTCTAAATTATATATAACTGTGGGGTCCATAAAGGCTTCGCTCATGATGACAATTACATTGGGACGCACGCCGGCGTTTGGGCTTTGGGTAATGGGCTGGCTAAAGAAGTCCATAGCTGTTTGGGCAACGGCCGAGGCATTTGCACTGCGGGCGTTATGGTCTAAAAGAGCCGCGTGAAAACCCACAATAAAGCCGGTGTCACTGTAAATTGCCGTTATTGGGCCGGAGATATCCACACCCAGGGCGGCCATAATGCGATTGGCAGGGCCTTGGGCTACAAAAGTCACAAGAAATATGGCGATGGCCCCGGAGAAGATAATGAAGCGTTTTTGCAAATCCGGCTTGAATTTAACAAAAAGCAAAGGCACATGAAGCAGCATGACAACAAAAATGCGTAGCAAAAGCACACGCTCGATGGTTATGGCACCTATATCCGTCACTGTCATGGCTTCGCCGGCTATCATCAGGTCTGTGGGAACAAAAACATATCCCGCAATGGCCAGTTTGAGGTTATTGACCACATAGGCCACACCCAAAACTGCCGAAACCACCACATAAGACCAAAAAACCGAGGCGGTAAAAGTAAAAACCACAGCAGCTCCAAGGGTTATGAACAGGGCAGAAAAAAGGATGATGCCCCAGCCTTGCCATGGCGCGGCCATAAGGCCGTATGTTGTCGTTGGGTTAAGGCCTTCCAGTGCAAAAAATAGCATAAAGGGGAAGGCGGCGGCGTACGCCAGCAAGGCCCATCGCACACCACGCATGTTTGTTATATTGTTTATTGTTTTTCTAATTGTCTGCATATTTATATTCTATCAAATCCTGTCAGCATTTACAACATAAAAAAATAAGGCGGCCTTTGGCCGCCCGCGTTAGTTCCAAGTATATGGCATTACGAATATAGCAATAGCCACCGAATGCATTATAGACCCCGCCACCACAAAGAGGTGAAATATTGAGTGCATAAACTTTTTGCGGCGACCTACCACATAAAAAATAGCACCGGCGGTATACAGCACACCGCCAATAAGCAGCATCACAAAGAAAGCGGTGCCAAGCACCTCCATCAATCTGCTTATACGAAACACCGCCATCCAACCCATAAAAAGATAACATAGCAATGAAAAAACAATAAAACGGCGCAGGTTAATGGCGCTTAAAGTGATACCTAATGCCGCCAAGCCCCATATGGCAGAAAAAATGAGCCAGGCATCAAGGGGATAAACCTCTCTAAACTGGTTTAACACCACCGGGGTATATGTGCCGGCTATCAGCACATAAATGGTGCAATGATCCAAAATGCGAAAGATCTTCTTGGGCAGGCCTATGTTTAGGCCATGATAAATACTGGACATTGTAAACAGCAATATCACCGTAAAGCCGTATATCGCGCCGCTAACAACACCCCATACATTTCCGCTGATAGCCGCCACAAGGACGCAGGCCACCAGGGCCAAAACCCCCATACCGCCCCCAACAATGTGGGATATCATATTAAATTGTTCTTCGCCCTTAGTATATTTAGGTATGCCATGTGCGTTTGTTGTTTCTGTTGTGCCCAATGCGATACCTCCTCTCGTCAAATCCTCATCATTTTACCATCATCAGACCAACCTGTCAAGTAGGGGACGCTGTCCTTGGGTATCCCACTAACAAACAAAAAAAGTTGCGCCAACATGGGCTTGTTGGCGCAAAAGGGGGTCGAAATAAATCAGGGTACCTGCTGAAACAGGCTGAAAATTCCGCCTGGGCGTCCGGCGACTTTCAGTCGCAATCTTCAGCCGGTTTTAACCGGCACTGCTCCTAAAGCCAATATATCACGCATGGGCGGGGTTGTCAACATTTTTTTCATGTCGGACGCATTTTGCCCCAAATATCTACACCCATATTGTCCAAGGCCACAACCAGGCGGGACAAAGGTAAGCCAACCACGGTGTAATAATCCCCCTCTACACGGGCCACCAGGGCGGCGCCTATGTCCTGCACGCCATATGCCCCCGCCTTGTCAAAAGGCTCACCGGTGGCGATATATCCCTCTATCTCCCAATCGGTCAGCGGGCGAAAAAACACATCCGCCGCCTCTACAAAGCTGTGCAGATGGTCCTCTTTGTCGGTTTTGATAAGGGCTACCCCGGTATATACCGTGTGCTGCCGTCCTTGCAAGGTCTTCAGCATGGCAAAGGCCTCGGCTGCATCGGTGGGCTTGGCAAGAATTTGCCCGTCAATGGCTACAAGGGTATCGGCGGCGATAATTATGGCCTCGCCATCAATCTGCCGCCGCACTGCCTGGGCCTTGCGCACCGCCAGCTCTTCCACCTGCTTATCCGCTGGGCCACTGGCGGTTTCGTCCGCGTTGCTTTCAATAATCTCGCAATTTATGCCCAGTTGGGCCATCAACTGCCGCCGCCGCGGTGATGCGGAAGCCAAAATTATCCTCATCCATCAAGCCTCTTCTCATTTTAGATGCTTATCCATCCAATTTGTAATTTCTTCAAGCCTGCGCGTGCGGTTATCCGGTTTGCCAGATCGGGACAGCTCATGATTTTCCCCACGGAATACATGCAAGCGGGTGTCCACGCCATGAAGTTTCAGTGCTGTAAAAAACTGATAAGCCTCCGGCACCCAACAGCGGTAATCCTGGTCAGAATGTAATATCAGCGTGGGTGTTTGCACATTAGGCGCGTATTTCAGCGGCGAATGCCACCACATTTTCTCCAAATCCGTCCATGGGTCGGCCTGCATTTGGTCTTTGCCAAAATAATGACCGATGTCGCTGATATACCCAAAGGATATCCAATTGCAAATACTGCGCTGGGTTGCGGCAGCGGCAAAACGGTGTGTATGTCCCACAATCCAATTGGTCATAAACCCGCCATATGACCCACCAGCCACACCCAACCGCCGCTGGTCAATATCCGGGTACAGTCGGCACATTTCGCTGGTAAATTGCATCAGGTTGTCATAATCAACCGTGCCGTATTTGCCGCGAATATCGGCGAAATCATCCCCCTTGCCGTCACTGCCCTGGGGATTGCAAAACATAACAAAATACCCCTGGGCCGCCCAATATTGCATCTCGTGGAAAAAACAATCGCCATAGGCGGTTTTTGGCCCGCCGTGAATGTTAAGTATGGCGGGATATGGCCTGTCCTCTTCATAATCCACCGGGGGCAGCATCCAACCCTCTATTTCATATCCGTCTGCATCCGCAAATACATGATATTCCGGCTTGGAAAGCTTGCGTCCGGCCATAAATTCGTCGTTGAAGGCACTTTTTTTCACGCCATTTTCATAAACTTCGCACAGACCAAGACCGATCATCGCGCCATATATCAGCCTTTCGCCGCATATGTCAAAAAAGCTTACATTGCCGCCGCAGTCTGTGGCGGCCTCCAACGCACCGGTGTTAAGGCACAGCCTGTAAACCTCGGTATAATGCCCTTTAAGTGACGTGAAATAAAACCAATCCCCATGCACCTTACTGGTTGTGCCGCTCCCAAGGCGGCTGTCGGAATTTGCCACGGTGTTTATGGACAAGTCATAGTCCAGCAGATGCTTTTTGTCACCACTTTTGTCTAAAATATAAAAAGCCGGATTCTGGTTTATGCCATATTCATCCCCGTCAGTTGCCGCCAGCACAATTTTTTCGCCCCAAAAGTCAAAATCACGGATATACATGCCGTTTTCAAGCAGGGCCTTGGTTTCGCCTGTGTTTATATCAACCAAATACAAATTGCTTTGCGAATCACGTATTTCAAAAGGCGCCACATTTCCGGCAAAAAGTACATACTGTCCGCAGGGGGACAATCTATGAGCCTCCGCGTTGTCCAGTGGGCCTGTGATGGGTGCAAGGCCATTATGTGGGCAGTATTTATACAGCCGCCGCCGCTTTTTGTTGATAAAACCGCTGGCATCAGACCAATAAGGCAGCTCGTCCACCACCTGCCATTCCTTTTCTTTCTTCATTTGGGCAAGGGCGTCGTCGGCTTCCTCCGGGGTTTTGCCCGCAAGACACGGGCGGGAATGGTCATACATAGCCGCTACCAGAAATGTGCCGTCCGGGCGCAGCTGTATATCCACAACGTCGGCATCAATATCAAAGGCCGCTACGGCCTCGCCGCCGTGGATGTTTATTTTGTGAAAACTGGTTATTTCATAGCCTTTTTCGATTTTATCCTGCACGGTCTCGCTGCGGGCCTCAGCAAAGAGGATATGTTCCTCGTCAAGCCAAATATAAGGTCCCGCATTGCCTGTGGCAGATGTCAAGGGAAAATACCCCGCACCTTTGTCGATATAAATGGCTTTGTCATACCCATTTTTGTCATTGGCCTTGGTGGCCACAAGGGCTGATGCGCTGCCAGCGGGCGAATATTTAAGCCCGCTGATGAATGTATATTCTCTAAAGTCATTAAGTTGCAAGTTTTTCATAAAAATCCCTCCCCTGTTAGCGGCTATATACAACCCTGCCGTCAATAATGGTATGCAATACCCGGCTGGTGGTATCCACCGGGTTTTTATCCCATATTGTAATATCCGCGTCCTTGCCAACAGCCAAAGAGCCCAGCCTGTCGCCAAAGCCCAAAATTTCCGCGGGATATATGGTTATGGCTTTAAGGGCCTCATCTTCGTCCATCCCAGCTTGTACGGACAGGGCGGTGCATACATTAAGATGATGCAGGGGAATGACGGGATGGTCAGTGGTGATGCACATTTTTACCCCGGCCCGCTGCAAAATACCCACAGTTTCAAATGTTTTGTTCACAGTTTCCGGTTTGGTGCTAAAGCCCAGTGTGGGGCCTATCAACAGCGGCATACCCGCCGCCACAAGGTCATCCACAATAAGATGGGCCTCGCTGGCGTGGATAATTATGCCCCTAAGATTAAATTCCTGGATAAGCCGTATTGCGGTGTGTATATCATTGGCCTGGTGGGCATGTATATGTACGGGTATCTGACGCTCCAACAGGGGTATCAACGCCTCGTGCTTCATATTAAACTCCGGCATTTTGCCATCCACAGCCGCTTTTTTCTTCTCCAAATACTCCCGCGCCTTCAAAAACGCCTCCCTAAATATAGCAGCCGTAGCCATACGCGTCATGGGGGCCGTCTTTTTTGCCTGGCCATACGCGCCTTTAGGGTTTTCCCCCAGGGCACATTTCATGGCCAGCGGAGCCTTCAGCACCAAATCCTCCACCCGCATACTGCCGCCCGTCTTCATGGCCGTAAGCTGGCCGCCTATAACATTGGCACTGCCCGGCGATGTAGCCACAGTGGTGACACCACCTGTCAGCGTATCCGCAAAAGATCGGTCAAAGGGGTTTATGGCATCAATGGTGCGCAAATGGGGCGTCACATTGTCGGTCATTTCATTGACATCATCGCCCTCCCAGCGCAAACCGTGGCCGGATAAGCCCAAATGGGTGTGGGCATCTATCAGCCCGGGTAGTACATGGCAACCCGCGGCATCAATGACACAAGCACCCTGCGGCACCTCCAAATTTTCACCTATGGCCGCAATTTTGCCGCCCTCCACCAATATAGAAGCCCGGTCGTAATTTGTACCCTCCATGGTCAGCACCTTGCCGTTTTGTATCAACAACATTATCCTCTCCACCTCACGTTTTCATTTTAAACAAGCATAGCACATTTTTGGCCAAAATGGTATAATTTTTTCGTAGACACAACAAAACCTCGGAAGCGGCAACACCCCTTGCTTCCGAGGACAATAAAGCGCATAAAAACCACCGGCAGCACCCCGCACCCAGGGTAGCATCCCTGTTTTTTCATATATGCCCCAACCACTACATATATTGTATGGAGTGAAAATTTAAGGGGGCATTTCGGTTGAAGGCCTACATCGAAGAAAGAGCCGTCGAAGTTGCTAATTTTATAATATCCAGCAACGCCACCGTAAGAGAAACCGCGAAAAAATTCGGCATATCAAAGTCTACTGTACATATGGTAGTGGCAAAATAGAGAGGTCATCTTGGATACTTAAGTAACATATAAAAAACGGCATAGGCACTGGATTTAGAGCCAGTACCTATGCTGTTTTTATAATAAATAAGATTTCAGTTTTTTTACGAACAAGGATTATTATTTATTGATAACTTATCGACAAGTGGATTAAGCCAAAACAAAGAGCGGTCATTTATAGGCTTTAAAGTTTTTAAGGATTCGCCAACATAACGTTCACAATCAATTACCCCAACATCAAGACTTAGTTCATTCACTACTCCGCTTCGCTCTATACAGACGAAATTTAATAGTACTCCATCTGCATTTTTTATGCGCTCAGAGTAAGGAGTTTCATTTACATAGGCAAGTCTACTTGTATCAAATTTGTAATATTCGCAGCAATGAAATATGGCTTTAACCTCGCTGAAATTGAGACCATCAGCCAACTCATATACAGTCCTGTATGAAGTTGCTTTGTTGAGCGGATAATAAGGCATCATCGAGTACGTGTCATCGGTGTACACAATCATGAAAACTGGTTGGATGTCATGGTTTTGTACTTTGTGAATCACAATATGCATTATTGTAAAATCAAAAAACAGACCTTTAATAGTTTTTAGCTCTTTCCAAGTTCTCCATGAGTTTGATTTCGCCAAAGATAATCTCATGTCCTTCAACTTTATATAATTGCCAAATTCATCAACGCTTACCATTTCAACATCATGAGAACCTAGCGAGAGTGGCTCAATTCGTCCCTTTTCAAACGAATAATCTCTTTTGAATGTCATTTCTTTTGCAAATACTAAAACTCGCATTTGCTTTATTTTCTCTATCAAGGTATCGCATTTTTTGCATGAACATGGCACAAGTGCAAGCAATTCCTTAACAAATAGCATCATACTGTCGAGGCCGCTCAAGATTATAGGATAAATTTCTGTAGGTTGGTCATTTTCGCTAAATACAATCCGAGCCGAAAAGAATACTTCTATCAAACCTATTTCTTCGATTAAAAACGTTGAAATAAATTCCTTTGCAGGTTTTAACTCTTCTTCAAAGCCCGCTGAAAAGCGCTCGTCAATTAATACAAGTCTATCACCGTGTAAATACAGTTCAAAAACCACTTGTTTTTTAAGTGGGAAGGGTTGTTCTTTTGTTGTTTTGTTCCGTTTATCAACAAACCATTTCATATCTGGAGAAGCTAGAAACTTATTTCTCGCCGTTTCGTAAAGTGCTATTTTGCCAAGATTACTGAATGTCTTTTGTGCCATAAATGTTATATTCCTAAATTCAGAGAAAAAGCTATCGAGTGATGAAATGTTATCAAACATATCACTACTTACACAAAAAGTCTCTACGTGTTTAACTGCACTGTAAAACTTTTGCAAAATACCGTACATAGGACAGTTAGTATTTGAAATATCCAAAACACTCCCCTCATCAATTAAAAAATATTATGTCGTTGCCAACGCCTGCGATCGTTCAAGATTGGCGGTGTCGCTATATCAAGAACAGCATTGCTTAG
>Ga0123355_10001807_pt1 | contig 29953 bp, 27 predicted proteins | sample TergutEmb28metaG_3_FD_89872 | JGI IMG/M metagenome (GOLD analysis project Ga0123355, IMG submission 89872) | Embiratermes neotenicus P1 segment gut microbial communities from Petit-Saut dam, French Guiana - Emb289 P1 | ecosystem: Host-associated > Arthropoda: Insects > Digestive system > Gut ... | reverse complement strand
TGTTTAAGTCTTTAAATTTGTCGTTTCCAAGGAATATGCCTTCAAAAAAGCCATGTTGGAAAGGCGACCACGCTTGAATGGTGATGTCTTCGTAGCGGCAATATTCCAAAATACTCCCGTCATGGTCTACAGAAGCAGGATTTTCCATATTTACATTGAGACCAGAGTTTATCATACCAGTGTTTGTAGGCGAAAATTGAAGTTGATTAACTCGGATTGCCATATCATCTTTGAGAAACTTATTCAAAAGGCGTATTTGTGCGCCATTGTGGTTGCTCACGCCAAAATGGCGCACTTTGCCAGATTTTGAAAGATGCGAAAACGCTTCTGCAACCTCTTCCGGCTCCATCAAGGTATCGGGGCGGTGGAGTAAAAATAAATCCAAATAATCTGTACCTAAACGGGATAGGCTTGCCTCTGCCGAAGATATTATATGCTCTTTAGAAAAATCGAAAAAGCCATTTCGTATTCCGCACTTCGTTTGGATTATGACTTTGTCTCTTGAGATTTTAGCGTTTTTTAGTGCCGCACCAAAAAGCCGTTCACATTCACCGCCGCCGTAAATATCGGCGTGATCGAAAAAGTCGATACCTCCGTCTAAAGATACACAAATAAGTTCTTCTATTTTAGCAGGTGTCATTCCACTGATGCGCATACAGCCTAAAGCAATTGGGCAAGCGTCTAGTTTGCCTCCGATTTTTATTTTTTTCATGTTTGTACCCCTTTCTTTGCTTGTCATTTTATACAATATGTTGTTGAAAAAGTGGTATGGTGTCATACCGCTTTTTTCGCGTAAACACTGGATTTGTGCATATTTTATATATGCTTATAAAAAAGGAACTCCTGTCTTTTCAGAAGCTCCTTTTGATGTGTACTCTGGGTGATAGGATTTGAACCTACGACCTCTAGACCCCCAGTCTAGCGCGCTACCAAGCTACGCCACACCCAGATATTGCAATTGGCACGGGTGAGAATAGCATAGAAAATTGAAGTTTGTCAATTGATTATAAGCCTATGATTATAGCTCTGGCACTAGTCCTGCGCGTAGAGCTTTTGCATCTTTTAATCTAAAGCTGAGCTTTAATAGTTCTACAACAACAACATGGGTAAGTGCTAGTGCTACAACAATAGCCCAGTGTCTAAGGCTTATGCTAACGACATCAAATATCGGCTGTGTTGCAGGGAACAAGGCCAAAAATAAAGAAAATGCGCAAACGCCGATTACACTAAACAAAACACCTTTATTGGATGTAAATCCGATCTGGAAAATAGACAGTGTTGTTCTTGTATTGAATGTATCTATTGCAGAAGCCCAGTTTAGTACCATAAAAGCCATGGTTATGCCAATAGGGAAAGCGGCATACGCTTCGTTGCCAAGAGAGCCAAGTGTCCAAGAACCAGCACCGGGTACAATATGGTTTGGAGATATTTGGACATATGATCCCAATATAAATGCAATCATAACAAGTATAGAAAATGATACAGCGCGTACAGCTATAAAAGTGCCAACTCTATTGGCAAATATACCAGATCCTTTTTTTATGGGCTTACGCTTCATGACACCAGGCTCCGGCATTTCGAATGCCAAGAAAAATCCGGGGATACCATCGGATACAACGTTAATAAGGAGTATTTGCATAGCAGTTATTGGTGAGACACCTATCAGTAACATACCAATTAATAAAACAAAAATTTCTGCGAAGTTTACCCCAAGTAAAAATTGTATGGTTTTGCGGATATTATCATATGAAGTCCGGCCTTCGGATATCGCGTCTACTATAGTTGCAAAATTGTCATCGGTTATTACCATGTCGGCGGCGTTTTTAGAAACCTCGGTACCGGTTATGCCCATTGCTGCGCCTACGTCGGCGGCTTTGAGAGCCGGGGCATCGTTGACGCCGTCACCAGTCATACATATTACTTCGCCATGAGATAACCACGCCTGAACAATTCTTATCTTGTCTTCTGGGCTGACTCGTGCGTATACGGATACATTTTTTACTTGGTTTTCTAACTCTTTTTGGGACATGTTGTTGAGGTCTGTGCCAGTGAGAGCTTTATGTCCTTCTGTATAGATCCCGATCTCTTTGGCTATAGCAACCGCGGTTACTATATGATCACCAGTTATCATGACAGTGCGGATGCCCGCTTCTTTTGCGCGCATAACAGCTTCGGCACTCTCTGGCCTTGGTGGGTCTATCATGCCAATGAGTCCCATAAATGTCAGGTCTTTTTCGAGATTTTCTTCTGTCAAGTCATCAGGCAGTTCGTCAAAGAGCTTGTATCCGATCGCAATAACTCTAAATGCGCGTTCTGCAAATTGGTCGTGAACTTCTGTTGCTCTTTCTAGCTGTTCTTTAGTCCAATTGACAGGTATACGGTCAAATGCACCCTTTGTTACTACAATATATTTTGAGCCTTTGCCATAATGATGGACTGTTGTCATGCGCTTGCGACCAGAATCAAATGGCAGTTCGTGTACACGCGGGTATTCGCGTTCTGCATCTACTCTAGTGAGGCCTTTCTCGTGAAGAAGCCTTATAATCGCAATTTCTGTTGGGTCTCCGATTACATGTTCGTCTTCGTCGCCATGTACTTCTATTGTTGCGTTAGAGCAAGAAGCCAATAGTTCCAACATGTGTATTTGGTCGTCATTAAAATCATTTTTGTAATGTGCTGGTTCATATCCTTCGTGCCATAAACGGCGGATTTTCATCTTGTTCATTGTTAGGGTGCCAGTCTTGTCGGAGCAAATTACGGACGTGTTGCCTACCGTTTCTACCGCAGAAATTTTGCGGATAATTGTTTTTTTTGTGACCATATTGTATACGCCGTAGGATAAAATCATGGTAACGATAATGGGCAATGTTTCTGGTACTGCTGCAACGCCCAGGGCTACGGCGAGGAGTAACATCTCAAGCACTTCGTTGTTATGAAGAAAAAAGCCCACCAAAAACATGACTACACCGCTTATCAGAGCTATTGCTGATATGCGTTTTGCCAGTTGTTGAAGTCGAATTTGCAGTGGCGTTTTCATCTTTTGGGTGGTATTTAGGAGTTGTGCGATCTTGCCCATCTCGGTATTCATCCCGGTTTCGACTACTACCGCACGACCTCGCCCATTGGTTACAAGGCACCCAGAATATACCATGTTGAATCGGTCGCCAAGTGGTACTTCTTCTGTAATTTCGACTTCTGGCTTTTTGTCTACAGGTTGGCTTTCGCCAGTAAGAGCAGCCTCTTCTATTTGCAAACTGCTAGCGTCTATTAGTCTTGCGTCAGCGGTGATTACGTCGCCAGCATTTAGTTCTATAATATCTCCTGGCACTAGCTGATTTGCGTCTACGATTTGTTTATTGCCGTCTCTAATGACGGTTGTTTTGAATGTATTTAGTTTTTTTAACGCATCTAGTGCTTTTGCGGCTTTACCTTCTTGATGCACCCCAAGGACTACGTTGATTATAACGATACTAAGGATAACCCCGACTTTGGCTACGTCGCTTGCAGATATTCTTCCATCATATGCATTTAGAATTGCAGCAATAGTCGCAATTATTGCCGCCGCGATTAGCACCATAGAAGGGATTTCTAACAAATGATGCAATATTTTTTGGATGAGTGTTTCCTTTTTTTCTTCTTCAAATTCGTTTAATCCGTATTTTTGTTGGCGAGCTTTAACTTCGTCTTGCGTTAAGCCTTTTTTGGAATTGGTGTTTAGTTTTTCCAAAACCTCTGCAATGTTTTCCTTTACCCAGAACAATGGCGTCAACCTCCTTATATCAAATTATATAATTGGAATCTTTTGCAGGTGCAGCATCAAGTTCGGCTTTTTTTTCTTCATAGCCAGGTCTACCAAACATTGCATATGTTGCGTTTTTGCCTTCTTCTACGCCAGGCTGGTCGAAGGCATTGATATTCATAAGCTCTCCTGCAAAGGCAGTTGCTACTTCGAAAAAGTAAAGTAATTGACCAATAGACTGAGGGGATATTAGAGGGATTGTAATGGTCATATTCATACGACCAGATGTGGAAAGAGCATATTCGGTTGCTACTTGCTGGGTCTTTAGTAAGTCGTTGTGCGTGACACCCCCCAAGAAACCAAGACTCGGCATATGTCCGTAGGTCTTTGGGATAGTAATTGTTTCGCGGTATTTATCGACTCCCAAAAATACAACGATCTTGTCGTATGGTCCCTCCATATAAAGTTGAACTTGCGAATGCTGATCTGTAGCACCAAGAGCGCGAACGGGGGTTTGGCCTACGTTTACGAGTTCACCAGCTAAGTTATGTTTTTTGCCGAGTGACTCTGCCCATAATTGAGCATACCAGTCGGCTATAAGTTTTAATCCATCGGCATATGGCATTAGTACAGATATGTTTTTGCCAGACATCATTCCTAAAAAATGTAGTGTCGAGTACATATAAGCTGGGTTTTTTAAGACATCATCTACACTGCACATTTTGTCCATTTGCGCAGCACCTTCTAGTAGGCCTTCGATGTCTATGCCACAAAATGCTGCTGGCAACAATCCCACAGGCGTAAGCTCAGAAAAACGACCGCCAACAGGGCTAGGTACAAAATAGGTCTTGTAGCCTTCTTCTTTTGCGATTGTTATAAGGTTGCCGCTTTTTGGGTCTGTTGTACAAACTATGTGCTTACGTGCTTTTTCTTTGCCGAGTTTTTCTTCCAAAATTTCTTTGATAATCATGAATTGGCTCATGGTTTCTGACGTGCTTCCTGATTTGGATATTACATTAAATAGGCACCTTGTAGGGTCGATTGTTTCAAAAAGGGCCACAAGCCGCTCTGGGTCTATATTATCCACAACGTACAATTTGGGGTTGTTGCCTCGTTTTTCACGAGGAAGCTCGTTATAATGTGGATGATTGAGTGCTTGCTGTACGGCAAGAGGGCCAAGAGCCGAACCTCCTATACCAAGCACTACAAAAGCGTCGATTTGATCTTTCATTTCGGTAACATATGCCAAAATTTCTGCCGTGATGTCTTTTTGGTTGTATGGCAATTCGCGCCAGGCCATTTGGGGGCGTTTTTCTTTCATGGCTTTGCTTGCTTTTTCGATAGCGGGTGTTAAGGATTGAAAGCTGGTCATGGGAATGCCTTGTTCTCCTATCCTTGAAGCCATCATGTTGTTGTAATCTAGTTTCATGTTTGTATCCTCCTATCTACTTATTATGGGTTGCTGTATTGAGACGTGAATGTTATACAATTGATTACACTTAGTCTTTCATATTTTAGTAATTACACAATGGGAATTTATACAAAGAAAAACCCGCATAGACCAGCAGTTATAACAAAATACTTAAAACGCAGTCCAGGGACTGATTTTAACGTTTTGCTATAAACGCTGACCCATGCGGGCTGTTTATATTAAGAGTGAAATTTTGTCAAACAAATTTGTCAAGGCAATCTTCCCCCTATAATCAAAATATATCATAAATATCAAGGGGGGTGGAAGAGAACGAAGGTTCTTTCGATGCAATTTGCTTTAATTATATGTCATTTCTATGATGAAAATGTTTGTGTCGTCATTCTAGCTCAGACTGTTGTTTTTCTGTTATTTTGACGAGTTGATCTTCTATAGAAATTTTTAATAATATGTTTTTCATAAGATCATCAAGTTCGTGTGATTCTGTATAATTTGCGGGTGCGATAAAGTTGACTCTATTGTGCAAAACAAGATTCTTGACCTTGTTAATGTCGGTATATACGGCAATAGAATAGCCGCCGCGCGATTTTACAAGCTGCATACAGGGTACGTCTGTCAATCCATCTCCTATGTAGATCATATTGCGAAAAGGGATACGGCGCTCATTTTCTGGGACGAAATCATTTATCGTTTCGTCATCTGATAAATCGGGCAAGTTCTTATTTATCCGAAAAACAAATTGTGTTTTTGTTGTGTAGTTTACAATGTTTTTTGGCCATTTTGCGATCTTGTCCACATCATAATAAAATTCACATGCAAATATTTCCTTAAAATTGGGGCTTAGCTCTGAGCTCTCTATAATTTCTTTTAGGCCAGACGAGATAACATAGTGTTCTACTGTAATGCCAAGTTCATTGCAATATTCGTTTATGCGAGAAAACCAATCTTTTACGCCAGGAAAATATTCTAGTCCTTTTCCTAGCTTTTCAAAAGCACCGCGGGATATGGATTTGCGTTTAAATTGCGCTTGATTTAGCATCTCGTACATACATAGCAAAATCAATGAGAAACAGTCCTACCCGAGCTGAAATTGCGAACGTTTCAACGCAATTTCGGCGACAGGTGGGACCGTTTTCGAATTATTTTGCGCTAGGCAGATATACGATCCATTTTTTCGTCTCTTGCAAGTCCATTAGAAGCATCCCAAAACTCTGCTGGCGTTAGCCCTATATCTGGTATGAATGTATATTCTTGCTGGTCTTTGGTTGTAAGTGTTTTGTCAAAGTCATACATGATTGCGACAATTGTTTTGTTGTCCATTTATAGTCAACTCCTTTGGTTGATCTATTACTGACGAATAGAGACTTTTGCCCCTGTTCGTTGTTCGCAGGTACGAGCATACCGGACTGCATCTTCTTTTGAGGACATTTTTAAGAAGTTGTTTTTTATATCGCCAAGTTTATTTTTTAGTTCTACACCCCATGAACCATTTTTGCATTTAACCACAACTTCCTTTTTTGCCATAATGCTGGCCTCCTCTTTATATCTATATTAAATGAAAAGTATTTATAACAAATATATGTGTGAAATATTATCTCATGTATCATATAAAAAGCCACGTTCATGAATAGCATCACCTGCTACTCATAAACGCAGCTTCATATAATCATAAATCAATAAACTAGTTTACTCTCCAAGTAAGCCTTAAGCTCTGCAATTGGTACCCGTTCTTGCTGCATACTATCTCGCTCTCGTATGGTGACGGCTCCATCTTCTTGGGAATCAAAATCATATGTTATGCTATACGGTGTCCCAATTTCGTCTTGTCGGCGGTAACGTTTGCCTATAGAGCCAGTATCGTCATATTCCACATTAAAATGCTTACATAGTTCGTGATAGATGGGTTCTGCATCTGGTCCAAGTTTTTTTGAAAGAGGCAGAATCGCAGCCTTCACAGGTGCTAATGCTGGGTGGAATCTAAGGACAGTGCGTGTATCTGGTTTATCATCGGTGCCTACATTTTCTTCGTCGTATGCTTCGCACAAGAATGCCAATGTCATCCTCGTTAGCCCCAGGGACGGCTCTATGCAATATGGGATATAACGGGAGTTGTCCTCTGTGTCTATATAAATCATTTCGTCTGTAGAATGTTCGGAATGTTGTTTAAGGTCAAAATCTGTACGATTTGCGATACCCCAAAGCTCGCCCCATCCAAACGGGAAGCGGTACTCTATATCCGTTGTGCCTTTGCTGTAATGTGATAGTTCGTCTTGACTGTGATCTCTTATGCGCAGAGCTTGACTTGGCATCCCGAGTCCGTAAAGCCAATCGATGCAGAATTGCCGCCAATATGCAAACCAATCCATATCGGTGCCAGGCTTGCAAAAGAACTCCAGCTCCATTTGTTCGAATTCTCTAGTCCGGAATGTAAAATTACCCGGTGTTATTTCGTTGCGGAAAGCGTGTCCAACTTGACCTATCCCAAACGGTATCTTGCGGCGCGTAGTGCGCTGTACATTTTTAAAGTTTACAAATATACCTTGAGCTGTTTCTGGTCTAAGGTAGACAGTTGTCTGCTTATCTTCTGTTACGCCAGCAAAGGTTTTAAACATCATGTTAAACTGGCGGATATCTGTAAAATCGCGTTTGTTGCAATTGGGGCAAGCAATTTTGTGTTCTTCGATGTAGGCTTTCATCTTATCGTTGGGCCAGCCATCTACAACTTCTTCTGTGTCTTTTTTGTGCATATAGTCCTCGATTAGTTTGTCGGCTCTAAAGCGCTCTTTGCACGCACGGCAATCCATTAATGGGTCGTTAAATCCTCCAACATGCCCAGATGCAACCCACACATCAGGGTTCATAAGGATCGCGCAATCTACACCAACATTGTATGGGCTTTCTTGTATAAACTTCTTCCACCAGGCTTTTTTTACGTTGTTTTTTAGTTCTACTCCCAAGGGGCCATAGTCCCATGTATTTGCAAATCCGCCATATATATCTGACCCGGGAAATACAAAACCTCGGCTTTTGGCAAGTGCGACGATTTTTTCCATTGTTTTTTCCATGTGTGCAGCTCCTTTTATACAGTTTCTGAACAAGTTCATAACAAGTACGTAATTATAATGTAGCATTAGGGTCATTGTTTATCAAGGGTATTGTGTAACAATGTAGATATTTAGGCAAAAAAGCGGTATGACACCATACCGTTTTTTTTGTTGAAAATAACGAGATTTATGTATATAAAAAACTCAGTAATTTTATATGCAACCATAACTTACCAACATGCATTGAAAAATAGAGATATGTAAAGTATAGTGATAAAGATTTTTACGATCCTGCGCACAAAGGAGAACCAAATGGGACTGTTCAAAAAGAAAATGGCCGCAATCAAAAAATCTAAGATAGAAAAGACTCACGAAATAGTTTGCTTATACTGTTTTCGTAGCTTCAATCACGACCAAGTTATGTTTAGAGCTGTCTCAGAAATGTCTGCTGACGGGTATCAGCCTGTTCTTGACTATGTGCTTGAAGACTTTCGCGCTAGGTTTTACCTGCCTTCTATTGGAGAATTGCCGCCTGCTTTAGACCCAGAAGATTTTAGCGAGGCCAACAAAGGGTATCTACGCGGGATATTATCCTCACTGCGTGATGATTATAATAATATTTCTACAAAACGCTTATGTCCATTTTGTCATAACGATGTACCCGGTAGCGCAGGATTTGCCCCGAGTACAATTATATCTATTGTTGGTGCTGCCAAAGCGGGGAAGTCTATCTACTTTACCAGTTTGATTCATACCTTAAAAACTATGACTTCGCCAAACTTTGACGTGTTTTGCTCGCCAATCTCTAGCGAAATGGGACGTAAATTTAAGTTCGAATATGAAGATCCGCTCATAGAAACCGGATATTTGCCTCAAGCCAATCCAATAGAAAAACAACATGAACCATTTATCTTTACATTTTCTTTTGCGGATGGCACAAAACCAGAAGTGCATATTGCTTTCTTTGATGTGCCGCACGAAGATATAGCCGCAAGCAGTTATGGCGAAATTTTTGCGAACTATGTACGCAACTCATCTGGCGTTATGTTTTTGGTAGACCCGCGCCAATACCGAGCTTTGGCTCACAAGATGCAAATCCCACAATCTCATTTTGATTGGTTTAGAGAACCAACAGAAGTCCTTGGCGCATTGGTAGAAGACTATATATTCAAACAAGCCAACGGCATCTCTCATATCCCGACTGCAATGGTGATTACAAAATCGGATATATTAGAAGCTATTAGTTATGATGGCGAATTTATTCGCCCAAGAAGCAATGTATTTGACCATTTTATACATCGAGAACACTTGAATCTAACAGAAACAGATATTATCAATTACGAAATAGACGAATTATTACAACGAGTTGACCCAAATTTCCGCAACGCACTAAAGCGTAGGTTTGCAAACTTAGGGTTTTTTGGGGTGTCGGCTTTGGGGCCGCACCCAGATCCAAACCGTCAGCACAACGCATTTTTTACACCAACCAGAGTAGATGAGCCGTTTTTATGGATACTGTATAAATTGGGATATATCGAAGGTTTTTATGAAGGTGCGCGTTTATAGCCAGGCAGGTCAAAATGTAGGGATTTTTCAATTTAATACGAATCTCAGAAAATCACGTCGACAACCGAGCGGAAAATCGGCGGCTTTAAGCCGTTTTTCGCGATGCGTTGCCGACGATGATTTTCGAGAATCGTATAAATCAATATATAATATATGGTTTCTGATGCAGTATCCGACATTTATGACTAATGCCCGTATCTATTATGTGGGAAAAAAATAAATATATAAGAAAGGAAGCGAATGCATGAAAGAAATACTAGATGTGCAAAGCATGACCAAGACTTTCCGGTTATCAAAAAAACAACAGCAGCTAAGCAACAGCAAGAAGCCTATCAAGGTAGCAGCAGACGCCGTAAGTTTCAAATCCTATGAAGGTGAAGTGTTTGGGCTTTTGGGGCCAAACGGTGCGGGCAAGACTACCACAATGAGGATGATTGCCACTCTCATCAACCCAGACTCTGGAGATGCCACTGTTGATGGTATTAGTGCCGTAAAACAGCCCAAAGAAGTCCGCCGTAAAATAGGATTCCTTACCAACGAGTTAAAATTGGATCAATATTTTACACCCAACTACTTAATTCGTTTTTTTGGTGAGCTTCATGGTATGCCCAAAGAATTGATAGAAAAACGCAGGGATGAACTTTTTGCGACTTTTGGTGTAGACAAATTTGCAGAAGTCAAAGTAGGTAGTTTGTCACAGGGCATGAAGCAAAAAATTTCTTTGGCAGTTTCTATAATACATGACCCAAGCATCGTTATATTCGATGAGCCAACCAATGGTTTAGATGTTGTCACGTCCAAAATTGTTACAGACTTCCTCGTAGATCTTAAAAACCAGGGCAAGAGCATTATTCTTTCGTCTCATATCTTTAGCCTCTTGGAAGGTTTATGTGATAGAGTCGGCATTATCATAAACGGTAAAATGGTTGCAAATGATACTGTCCAAAACCTTGCTGGAGACAATACCCTAGAATCAAAGTTTTTCGAGATTTATGATGCAACAACAAAGGAGGCTGTGTAATATGAAAAATAATGTGCTTACTATATTCAAAAAAGAAGCCTCTCGGATAGTACAAGACCAGAAGTTGTTTTTCTCTGCTGTTATTATGCCAGGCCTTTTAATTTTTGTTATGTACATGTTAATGGGTAATTTTATGGGCAATATGATGGAGTCGGACGAAGATCATGTATATCAGGTGCATGCAGTCAATATGCCGGCATCAACGGCTATGATGCTTTCACATCCTGATCTTAGTATGGAAATTATCAATGTCACGTCTGCCGATATAGAACAATCACGTCAGCTGGTAGCTGATAGGGAGATAGACTTATTTGTGGTTTTCCCTGCTGACTTTGACGCTATCATTGCCGATTTTGATCCAAATGCGCCAACGCCATATGTCCCAAATATAGAAGTATGGTCCAATGCTGCCAGGATAGAATCCATGGAAGCAAGAAACATTGTCACCATGATACTTGACGCATTTCATCAAGAAATCGCAGGTGCTAGATTTACAGTCAATGCGCCTTCTGCGGATGCTCCATATGGGCAATTTGATCTAGCTACAGACGCCGATATCTTTGGGATGGTCTTAGGATTTATGATCCCAATGATGTTTTTGATTTTTATATATACAGGTTGCTTGTCTATAGCACCAGAAACAATTTCTGGTCAAAAAGAGCGAGGCACACTTGGTGCGCTTCTTGTTACTCCTGCAAAACGCAGCCATATGGCACTTGGTAAAATATTGGCAATATCGGTATTTGCTATGCTGGGGGCTGTTGGTAGTATGATTGGTATGGCCTTTGGTATGCCTTCGCTAATGAATATGGATTTGAGCAGTTTGGTTGCAATTTACTCGTTGGTAGACGTGGCACTCCTGTTGATGGTTGTTGTGTCTACTACATTAGTGTTTGTTGGGCTTTTATCGATTTTGAGTGCATATGCAAAATCTGTAAAAGAAGCTACTGCTTATGCTACACCAATCATGCTTGTTGCAACACTTTGCGGTCTTGCAAGTACGATCTTGGGACGAGTACCTGTAGAGCCAGTGTTTTACTTGATTCCTATATTTAATAGTGCTTTGAGTATTTCATCTATTGTAAGTTTTGAAGTAAATGCTATAAACTTGGCACTTACAGCAGGTGTAAACTTGGTCGTGACGCTTGTATGTGCCATGATAGTAGCAAAAATGTTTAGTTCTGAAAAAATTGTCTTTTCATAAAAATGCTCATACGTTTACAAAAATGGTTGTCCCAATCCGGGATCGCCTCACGTCGCAAGGCCGAAGAGTTGATACTCTCTGGCCTTGTTTTGGTTAACGGCAAAGTTGTAAAAGAGCTAGGCACACGAGCAGATATTAAAAGAGATGTCGTGATAGTTGACGGAAAAATCTGTGAACTTATGCATAAAAAAGTGTATATCGCATTTCATAAACCAGAAGGTGTAATAACTTCGAACAAAGACCCATATAACCGCAAAATAGTTATGGATTATATACCACCAGAGTTTAAATGCTTCCCCGTTGGGCGGCTTGATTATGATACTAGCGGCTTACTAATATTAACCAATGACGGTGATTTTGCCGAACGTATGGCACATCCTAAATATGAAGTCACAAAAACATATATCGCAACAGTAAAGGGTCTGCCAACTGATGATGCATTAAAGGCATTTCGCCAAGGGTTTTTATTAGAAGGACGCAAAACAGCTCCCGCTAAAATCGAAATAATAAAAAAAATGCAAAATGCTAGATTGCGGATACAGCTCCATGAAGGCCGGAACCGACAAGTGCGCAAAATGTGTGAAGCCGTAGGATATCCGGTATTATCTCTCAAGCGAGTGCAAATCGGACGAATTAAACTTGAAACACTACCAAAAGGCGAATGGCGGCACCTCACACAAAAAGAAGTAAATTTTATGCTTGGAAGATAAGAGTGTACTACCAACAAAGGAGGCATGAATTAACGATGAAAAAATTTATGGACGAAAATTTTTTGTTACACAGTAGCACAGCAGTTGATTTGTATAATTATTGCAAAGATCAGCCAATAATCGATTATCACTGCCATCTAGATCCAAGTGAAATTGCGGCAAACAAAAGATTCTTGAATATTACCGATCTAGCTCTAGGTGGAGACCACTATAAATGGCGATTGATGCGCGCTTGCGGCGTTTTAGAAAAATATATAACAGGCGACGCATCAGACGAAGAAAAATTTATCCACTGGTGTGCAACAATAGAAGATTGTATCGGCAATCCTCTATATCATTGGACTCACTTAGAAATGCGCCGCTACTTTGATTATGATGGACCAATCTCAGGCGACTTGGCTAAAAAGATCTATGCCCACTGTAACAAAATAATAGATAAAGAAGAATTTTCTGCATGGGGTATACTAAAAAAATTTCGTGTCGAACAAATCGGTACCACAGACGATCCTATAGACTCTCTAGTACATCACAAAATAATGGCAGACCACAAGAAGGACGACCCGGCGCTGCCGCTGGTTTCTCCTACCTGGCGGCCTTCCAATGTTATGAATATAGAAGCACCAGGATTTACTTCCTATATAGAAAAGCTGAAAATTGCAGCTGACGTACCCATCAATAATTTGGATGATTTGCTCGAAGCGTTAGAAAATAGGCTAGAACACTTTCACAAAAACGGATGCCGCGCTTCTGATCATGCTTTAGATCCGCCTGTGTATGAAGAATGTACTAAGGACGAAGCAGAAAAAACATTAAAAAAAGCTCTCAAAGAAGAGAGCCTTTCATCGTTAGAAGCAAACAAATACAAGACATATCTAATGAAATGGCTTGGCAAACAATACAGCGGCAGAGGCTGGGTAATGCAATTGCACATGGGTGCGCAGCGCAATAATAATACACGTATGGTAAAAAGCCTTGGCGCGGATACGGGTTATGATTCGATGTCTGACGAGTCATACTCGCAAGCACTTGCACGGATTTTGGATGCACTTGATATAGAAGATGCACTCCCCAAAACTATACTTTACGGGTTAAACCCAGTGTCTGATATGATGCTTGCTGCAATGATAGGAAATTTTCAAGGAGGGGGCATACGCGGCAAAATACAGTGGGGCTGCCCTTGGTGGTTTAACGATACAAAACCAGGGATTGAAAATCATTTAACAACACTGGCCTCAGCAGGTGTACTAACAAGATTTATAGGAATGCTTACAGATTCAAGAAGTTTTATGTCATATCCTAGACATGAGTATTTCCGACGTATTGTTGCACAAACTGTAGCCAAATGGGTAGATGACGGTGAATTTCCTAATGATGAACAAAAGCTCCAGCAGATATTAACGGGGATAGGTTATCAAAATGCTAAAGAATATTTTGGTTTATGATTAATACCGATGCCAAATTAAAACCTGTTTGACAGAGCGGCGGATTGAAACGCGAAGCAAGCGTTTCAATCGGTTTTGCCGCGATAGGCAAATAGGATTTTAATTGGAATCGGTATAAGTTTGCATGTTTTCGCGTTATATTTTTATACAAAAAAACCGAACTCACTTGTGTGAGTTCGGTTTTTTATTGCACTGCTAACAGTTATATCCGAACCTAATGAAGCTGTCAACTCCGCCATTGTTACGGTCTTGGCTTCGTCCTTGTAGTTGAATGTGAGGACGATTTTGTCATCGTAGAGGTATATGGCGTTAACGAAGGTATCAATCAATCGCTGGCGTTGCTCGCGTTGCGTGGCATCAATCCCACGGAATTTGTGCAACCAAAACATGATATGTTCCCTTGTGAGCAACGGCTTCTGTATTTCTTCCTGTGCGATGCGGATTTCGATGTCCTCTTTGGCAGCTTCCAATTCGTCTAGTCGTTGTTTCGTAGAAGGAGTGAGGACGCCCTGTTGTATGGCATTAAACATATTTTCTATGCCGCGCTCGGCTTCCTTCAACTGCTTGCGAAGCAACGGAAGGATAGTGTTTTCCTGTTTTTGCAAGTCCAGTGCCATGTCAGCAATTTTTGTGAGTATGGTATCGTCCTCTAACATTATCACGGCTTGCTCGACTATAATATTCTCAATAAAATCCTTCTTGATGCTCTTTTTCTTGCAACCCTGCCGCTTTTTCGCCGTCACGCATTTGTAGTAGCGGTGAACCTTCGCCGTGTGGCTGGTTCCGCTCTCGCCCACCATGTACGCTTCGCAAATACCGCAAAAAAGTTTCGTTGTGAGCAGGTAATCGTCTTCCGCTTTTCGCCGTGCCGAGGCTTTCTTATTTTTAGCAAGGCACTCCTGTACTTGTTCAAATATTTCAAGTGGAACAATCTGCGGAACGCCACCGGGGGCAACATGACCGCCACACCTGTATTCGCCTATGTAGGCGCGATTTTTCAACATTCGATTAACCGCATCTATGCGGAACGGCTTCTTGCGGTAGGTTTGTACGCCGCTGTCGTTTAACCAGTTTACAAGGGTAAGAATTGTATCGCCTGCGGCGTATCGCTTGAATACTTCAAGGACGAATGGCGCGGTAGCCGGGTCAATTTGCAAATGACGTTCCTTGTCGATGTAGTAGCCAACGGGATAACCGCCGCCGTTCCACTTGCACTTCAAAGCGTTTTCCATGATGCCACACTTCACCTTCTCGGCCAACTCCGCGCTGTAAAATTCCGCGTAACCTTCAAGCAATGACTCCAATAATATACCTGTAGCATCTTGTGAAATAGGTTCGGTAGCCGACACAACTTTCACGCCGTTTTTTCGCAGGACGGCTTTGTAATGTGCGCTGTCATATCGGTTGCGAGCGAAACGGTCTAACTTCCAAACGATGACGACATCGAATAATTTTTTGCCGCTGTCTTTTATCATGCGCTGGAACTCCGGGCGGTTGTCCGTCTTGGCAGATAAGGCGCGGTCAATGTAGGTAGTCAGAATCGTCATGCCCTGTTTTTCCGCGAAGGCTTTGCACTCGCGGAGTTGCCCTTCGATGGATTCCTCACGTTGGGAATCCGAACTGTACCTCGCGTAGATTATTGCCTTCATGTATCATCACTTCCCTCTGCTAATTTGAACATCATCTCTTTCAACTTTGCGTTCATGGGTGAACGTGGGTCGAAACAGGCTTCGATAAATTCTTTGAAGTCCTCACCTTGTTCGATTTTCTTTTTTAAGATGTCGGGCTGGTGTTTGTACAATGTTCCTTCGGGTCTGTCCGTGCGCCCGAAAATGTAATCGAGTGACACATCGAAGTAATCGGCATACCAAAGTAAAATCCTGTACCCGGCTTCTGCGTTGCCTAACTCGAAGCGGTTTATTGATGATGGGTTTGTGCCTGCCATTTCTGCCAATTTTGTTAGTGGTACACCGATGCTACCCCGCAAGCCTTTCAACCGTTCACCTACTATTGCCATATACATCATATCCCTTCCCGCAATTTAATCTTTACTGGAATTGCAACGCAATTCTATCACGGGCCGGTGTACTTGTCAATCTTGAATAGATATTGACGCACATCTAAAATCGCAATGTGTTTTCCTTGACAAAATACCTGATTCAGATAAGATATAAACAAGCGAGCGCGAACTCGGGTCGGAAACGACTTGACAGGCGGTCGCTAACTTGTTTTCCAAAATATTTTTTGAAAGGGGTCAACGCAAATGATTAAACGTGAAAAGTACGAACCGCCGGCTGACGCAATCAATGCGTTGACTCGGTGCCTGTACCCGGCCATGGTCGCTTACTTTGAAAGCGATGATGGTAAACGTGAGTTTGCCGAATGGCAAGCCGCGCAGGGGAAGGCAACTACACCAGCAGGGGAGGAAGAGGTAGCCTAACGGTAACACGAAGGGGCGGTCAGATGATGGCCGCCCCTTCGTCATGTTTTTCTTCTGCTGGTGGTTTTGAAATCGGTTAGCGGCAAGGCCGCGTAGCCGTCGCCGCAACGCGGCGGCGATTGCCGGGGACTGGGCTGCGCCCAGCGAGCGAGAATGGGGGACGTGGAGTCCACCATGCACTGCTCGCGTCATGATTGAACCCGGCGAATGGGGTCTGGGGCTTGCCCCTGCGAGTGAGTAGGCCAGTGTGTACCGGTCTACACTGCTCGTGGATTTTGTGAACGTCGTAAAACGCGACTTTTCGATTTGGCAAGCAGGGTTTCCGGCTCGCCGAAAACACTTTAGCAAGCTATTGATTCGGCACGCCAAATAATAGTTGCTGCTTGATAGGGTTGCACCCTATAACCCGCTCGCCCACCACAAATTTGTGTTGGGCGTTAAGCCCACTTTGCGGTCTGCTGTATAATATATTTGAAACAAAAACTTTTTATTTCAAGGTCTGCGTGCTATACTCGTATCATACGCAGGGGATGACACCTATAAAAAATAAACGGACAGCGTATAATTTTTGTTGTTCATTCGGGTAAGCCGCGTTGGCGGCGTGCCGCTGATGTGTGCTTATCTTATTATAGGAGAGTACACGATGAGTAAATTAATAAATGTAATAGATGAACAAGGCAATGCGCTGGCCCCAACTTATCCTAAGCGTGCGAAGTATCTTGTTAAACATGGTCGCGCGCGGGCTGACGGTGACGGCGCCATTATCCTGTTGACCCCACCGAAAAACATGACCGCCATAAAACACAAAGATTCATTCGCCGCGCATCTGACCGAAAGGAAACGTGCGCACAAAACAATCACGGAGCATATGCGATTGTTTGATGTTCTTGGGGACACAAAACCCACCACCGAGGAACTTGGTTCGTTTGTTTGGGGCAAGCAAGGTACATGGCACGGCAGTGGTGAGCTTACTGCCAGATGGCGTTTTCTTGATGAGTTCGCCGCATTTTGCGAAGCGCAGGAACCGGGCGGTCAAGCCGACTATGAATTGCCGATATTTGCCGCCGCCATCCGCACGCTTATACATGACCACTTTGAAGGTGACGCATGGCGAGCCGTTACGAAGTACAAGCAGGAGATTGTGTTTATACCCGAAGGCACAAAAATCGACCCGCAATATCTTAACGGTTTAGGTAACGACGAGTTTGTAACAGCGTTCAAAACATTACAGGAATTGATATATGGCATTTACGAAGGGATTGAACAGGGTTCACCCTTTGAGTGGGGCTGGCCGGATTATCGTGGCCTCACGGTCTACGGCATAAACCACGACCGGGTCATGCGGGTGTTTGAACCACTCTCGTATGGAGAATTGGTTAGCGACATGTTAGTGGTCGATAAAAAGGATTATTTTGCGTACGACGCTAATAAACCGCAAGACCGGGCGATTATGCTGTTGAAGGGCTTTGCCCAACACGGATTTCACATCGCTGGGCTGGAAGATAAAAAATCCTCAGTTTTCACGGTGTCATGCCCGGATTCGCCCAACGTTATGCAAGTGGTACAATCATACTTCCGAAGAAGGCTAAATCTTGAAAATTGTCACAATTGTGCTGACGATTGCATGGAGCAAGAACATTGTTATTCAACAAATTATCACCGCCACACAAAATTAATTTCGCATCGTTTTGTCGAAGTGAGCGAAAAGGTAGATGTTTACGTGCCGTGGTCGATGGCGGAAGCAGCTAAAGCGGAGTTTCTTGCCCGAACCGATTGTCTGCCCGTCAATTTACGCCAAACGCACTACGATATATATCAAGATGCGTGCAAAGTCGGCATTTGGACAGAACCCTTTTACGATATGTTCAAAGGCGCGATTGTTTACGCCAAAGGCTCATAGAAGAAGCATACCCGCTTAATTTTTTGGGACAGCAATAAAATCATGGTGAGGCTGGAACGGGTTTTCATAAAATATCCTGAAAAAATAACCGCTCTTGAGACGCGTTTCCCCGGTGTTTTTGCCAACAAACAAAACCACTGCGCAGAATGCAACCCGACTTGTAAGCATAGGCAAGGCGACGCCGACCCGTGGTGTAGCTATTTGGAATTTTGGTTTGTCGACCCTTCACATGACGACGCAATTTTTGTGTGGGAGTTGTTCAAACTGGAAAACAACATCAAGCCCGTCTAACAACCGTACCCCCTCTGCCATTTCTTTAATTGGCAGAGGGGGTATTGCTCACATCATTGTAATAAGACGAATCCAAAATAAAATTCAAACGACACCGAACCCAACCGCATTCGTCTGATGGAACATACGCAAGAATTTCCATCTCGTTAATCACTCCCATCATGAATAAGGAACTGCGTCGCTGTCATAATTCGTGGATTTGTTATACTGCTTTCTAAAAAATCCTTGTCGCCGGTTACAAGGATATGGACTCCCGATTTTATTGCTGCCCGAAGGATGGGACGGTCATCAGCATCACGGATTTCGTTTTCGTCAGCATGAACATCCAACGGCACCGGAACTACTTCAATAGCGGGAATCATTGTGGCAATAAACCGTTCAAGCACCGGAATTTTATCAGGGAACTTGCGATTGAACACCCTGCGTAATTCTTCAAGTGTTTGTTCGCAAATCAAGGCATGATAAGGTGGCTCGACAGCTTTCTTGTAGGCTTGCGCCGGTACGGCATTTCCATTCAAAATAGTGGAAACAAGCGTGTTCGTATCCAGCAGAACTCTTTTCATATCCCTTCAACCTCAGCGCGAACTTCCCGACATAACTCGTTTATATCGTCCTCTGTCGTAAGCCCTGCGCGTTCGGCTTCGCCGTGCATTTCCTGTTGGAGCATTTCCATCGCATAAACAGCCGGGTTCATCATGATAACCCGGTTATTTGTGTACACAAGAGCCACGCGGTCACCGGTTGATAATCCCAAATTTTTGCGAATATCCACAGGCAACGTAATCTGCCCTTTCGACATAACCTTTGCGGTATTGAATGATACTGCACTCATATTCCACCTCCAAGAAAGTAGGGTATACCCTTCCTTCGTAGTATGCACGATTTAATTAGATAGCGCAAGGAAAATTTCATAACCACAACAAAAATCCGAACCCTTCGCCAATCAATTTTATGACTGGCTTATGGTTCGGATTATACGTTATCAGTGCGGATGACAGGACTTGAACCTGCACACCTTGCGGCACCAGAACCTAAATCTGGCGTGTCTGCCAATTCCACCACATCCGCATATTGCTCCTGATAAATCACATGCTTTACTAGATCATAGATCCAGTAAGTCTATTGATTTTAAACGCTGTGCTTTTGCACGAGGTGTATTGTAATATGGGCGTAAGGATGAGTCAAGAGCAATCTACAAAACGGCACCAATTTGCCTGATATATCTCATATATATAAAATTGGCTTTCTTATTTTCTATTTTGAGATGCTCTACCATGTCAAAGTAACTGCCTGCCATCAAGTCACGCTCTTTTTCGGAAAGCTGGCGTTGACCATATCTTGCTTTGTAGTATAGATCAACCAAATCTTTGAGCCGCACTGTATCGCTCCTAAATGCAAATCGGCGGCCTACCTTTTTGCCGTATGCAAATGGTGTTTCGCTCGGATCTTTGGGCTTGGCGATATGGGATGTAATATCCAATATTCCATTAAAATAAGCTGTGATCTGCTTGTTTATTTCTAATTTGCGTACTCTTTTTATTTTGATAACTACATGAATATAACGTACAAACACAAACAAAAGCACAGCAGTAATTAGAGCAATAAATCCGATTAGTACATACATACGCACTTGTGATATTGTTGGTAGGCTTCTTGCTGTTGCCACTGGGGGAGCATCTGGAGCTATGATGTCGCTTATATTAAAATCAGTCCCAATATCATTTATCATATGCTCATGTTCTATCCAATCAATCCATTCTGACATATGCAAATATGGATTAATGCCATCTACAGGCGGTGGTACGGCTCCTGGATCTTGGAAAAATGCATATGGTGCAGTAGCTTCTATCACAAGCCATCCAAAGCCCTCTAGGTAAACCTCTACCCATGCATGAGCCATCATATTAGTAACAACAAATATCGCAGATTGTTCACTTGATGGAGGCAACAAAAACCCTTCTACATAGCGGGAAGGAATCCCTGCTATCCTTGCCATTACAGCCATAGCTGTTGCATAATAAGTGCAGTAACCCTCCTGCCCTTCGAAAATAAAATGGTCAACAAAACAAACTCCATATGGGACAGGCTCTGGAGAAAGCGTATACGGGAACTGGACAAGATAATCGCGTATTGCCATTATTTTTTTAAAATCTGTTTCTAAGCCATATATTATTTCGGCTACTTTGTCGTGCACCCTTTGAGGCGTGATTTCTGGTACATGCATAAAGTGTTCGCGTACACTTTCGGCATAAATAGACAGCACATCACGTGAAAAAATATCAAGCATAGTAATAAGCTCGTCCATGGTTGACATGTACTCAAGCTCACGTGTAGGGCTTTGGTGAGAAAACAATTCAAATATATCGTTTATGTCACTTGCCGAGACTTCTGTGATTTCGTGTCTGCTCGTCGTAAAATTGGATGATATAGTTGTACGTTCTGGTATCGTATCTCCGGCAATATCTATGATTGTTATGTTGTTCTGGTCAATAGACATAACACCCCTAACCCCATTGTGGAAAACAGTTTCATTTGAAGTACGACCATTATACAGTCCAGCATATGATTGATTTAGCATCTCTTGAATAAATGTTAGCCGAGGATTTACGTTTAAGAAATTCATCGAATATTGGGTGCTGCGAGCCATAAAAGTTGGTGTTCGCATATCTCCAATAGGGTCAAATATAAGTCCTGGCAAATAATCAGGTCCTGCAGCATGAAACCATAACTGCCGCGTATTTGGAGCCCTAAACACAGTACCTGTGCGATTAGTGCCTATAGCAATTGTTACCTGATCTATTGGTAGATAGCTATGCATATACATATTTGTAATGTAGCCATCAAGTCCCAAAGTGGCAAAATCCCGTACAGAAAGTATATGCTGATCATATAGCGGGAATATATTCCACAAAAGGCTAAGCGGTATAGCAGTGCGCTCGTCCGCCAGTGTTGCGCCACGTAATAGTGCCGCTGTTGTTTCCAGCATTTCGAAGCGGCTTTGTGGCATCCCTTGAGTATAAAGATCATCATGCTCTAAGGATGTGTACCAGCGATATCCTGTATATACATTATGCGTTATCCCGGCAAGGTAGGTGCGGCCTGGGGCTTGCACTGTCATAACATTGCGCGTATTTGGCGTAACAGGCCCTCCGAGTCTCCCGCTCTGACCGGAAAAGCCAGTGGTCTGGAAAGAAAAATACATAGGATTAGTAAGCGTATAAATAAAATCCCCAATTGCAGAAAGGGGTCCATCAAACAAGTCTTGTAAAGATCTCCGCTGAAAAAGCTCTGCCTCCGTAGGTACTGTACCTTGGACAAACCAAACCAAAGCAGCACAAATGGGTGCTGCAATATATACAGCAGCAAGGCCATTATTGGTTTTTCGAATAAGGAGTAAGCAAAAACAAACAAGAAAAAGCAAGAAAGAGAAACCATCCCGGGTAAAACCTGGCCCCCAGGTAAACAAAAATATTGCAACGCCAGTAAGAGAAAGAATATAAAAGCTAAACCGATACAACATAAAAACGGCAACGACCAAACCCAAAAGCAAACAAATAGACCATACCACAGTCCCGCCAAGTTCTGGGTGGTACGGAAGGTATCCTTGTACCATAAGCCTTACGTTTTGCAAATGATTGATTTGACTTTCCCACCGCTCCAAGGTGAAAAGGAAATAAAGCCCAGCTAATGTCACAAGGCTCCCAGTTATGATTCGTGTATAAATATTGAACAAAATCACGGCAAAAACAACAAGACTCACAAGCCCCATCAAAAACAATCGTGTTTGGTCTATGCGGATAAATGTAGCACTAATTATTAATCGGTTGAGGGCATATATATATGTGGTGCCTACAAACAAATAAAATATATATTCTGCCCAAGAACGGTTTTTGGATTTGACTTCGGATTCTTTATCATGTGCCGCAGAAAGTGGCACTTGCTTTTTGGGATCATATACCATGGGGTACCCCCTATACTGGTTGTCTGGAATATTATTGTTAAAAACCGCTGCTTGCTTCTGTGACTTTAAAGCAGACACTATTGCTTTCTTCTAACAGTTTATATATTTCATCGGATTGTTCGTCTGGATGTGGTAGTGCAAAATATATTACTGCAATATGATGCCCGTTGTGCTGTGCATTCATCATCCGTTCGTACAAATTGACATCTAAACGCTGGGTCATGATTATTACGTTAACATATCCGGTGGTGTCATTTAAGGCTTGGCTGAGTATCGAATACGGGCTTTGTGCCGGATCTTCATCAAAGTGTAGACGGCTTGCTGACAGGTATATAGTTTCAAAATCGCCAGAATTGCGACCAGTTATTTTGTGACCTTCACCCGATGTATATTCTACAGGCATACCTCGTCGTAAACAAAAATCTGCAAGTCCTAAAAAATGCTCTACCATCCGGTCTTCTGTTTTTATTTGATCTTTGTATATTGTGTCCATCCGTTTGTTGTCTAGTATTATCATAACTTGATGCAGCGCGTTGGACTGAAAGTTTTTGACTAGCCACTCGTTACGCTTTGCAGTGAGCTTCCAGTGTACACGCTTTATCGAATCCGTTGGTAGATATGGCCTAATATCGGATATAGTTGCGTAGTCTTCGTCACGGATGTCAAAACGGGATGTGGCTTGCGTAAGCAAGTTGGATGCGATTGGGAACTTATTCATATCGGATATTCTTGGAAGGCTATGCATGTTTACGGGTAACTCAATGTGACGAGTAAGCCTAAATAGCCCCGTAAGATCCATTATTTGTATGGATTTTATGCCCATCTCATATTCGCCACGATAATTTACTTGGAATGGAATATGATGTGTAACAGGCTTTATGAATCCAACACTTACAAGTATCGAATCTTGCATTACAACGGCAAAATCATCACCATAAAAAACAAAGCGTACCATGCCATATGGGAGCCGAAATGGGTTTATCATTTTAACAATCAGATACCCATACTCTTCTTTTAGGATAGTGCTAGGAAGCTCCTGGGTAAGCCGCAGGGTCATGATGCCAATTGTGGCTATTATATATGAAAGAATAGGCAAAGCCGTAAGAACCGCAAGGGCAATGTACAACATACGCTCCCCGTACATCCAAGCGGATCCTCCAACCAGTACCCATACAACGAAGTATCTGGCACGGTTTACCCCAAGTGCCATAGGGTCAGGTGATTTTCGTTTTATAACTTTCACAGTAAGCCTCTAGCTCCGCATCTCTGCTGTTGCGAGACGAACGGCTTTTTCTATTATATCCATGGCACGGACTCGTTTTATTGTAGCTTCTTGCTTCATGAGAATCCTATGCTCCAAGATATGGGGAGCCATTTGTATGCAGTCATCGGGGATTACATAGTCGCGCCCATTATAAAGAGCCCATGCTTGCGCGGCCTTGAATAAACAAAGGCTTGCACGAGGGCTAGCACCTAGTTGAACATCTGGTTGTTCTCTTGTGTAGCGAGATATAGTTACGATAAATTTATTAATACTTGCATCTACATGTATCTGCTCTGCCAAGTTTTGAATTGCGGTAATATCAACGCCTTCTGCCACAGGTCTAAGTTCGGACATAGGACTGCGCCCCTTGAATCGGTCAAGCATTTTGCTTTCTTCTTTGTCGTCTGGATAACCTAAAGAAATTTTCATAAAAAAGCGGTCAAGCTGAGCTTCTGGTAGTGCATACGTACCCAGATATTCGACTGGATTTTGGGTTGCGAGTACGATAAATGGAGACGGAACTTTATATGTTTGACCGTCGACAGTAACTTGATTTTCCTCCATTACTTCTAGGAGGCTGGATTGGGTTTTGGGAGATGTGCGGTTGATTTCGTCTGCCAATACAAATTGGGACATTACCGCACCGGGACGATATTCAAACTCTCCAGTTTTTGGCGAAAAGGCCGAATAACCGGTGATATCCGAAGGCATAATATCTGGTGTAAATTGGATGCGCTTAAAACTGCCGTTTACAGAGCGGGCCAGAGCGGCAACAAGACTTGTTTTGCCAACACCGGGCACGTCTTCGATTAGTACATGCCCTTTGCAAGCAAGGGTAGTCATCACTAAGGCAATGGCATAACGTTTGCCAACAATGATTTTTTCCACATTGCCTATTATATGTTGCATACATAGCACTGCACTGTCGTTGTTCATAATTTTGCTTTCGTACATTTGGGCACCTCTTTGGGAAGATTGGATTGATTTCTATTACATTATCGTATCATAGACACTAAAAAAAAACTACTTTTGGCTTACAAATTGGTTACAAAACTCTTGTTTGTTGCCAAAAGTAAATATAATCATTATTGTGTAAATCCAAAAAAGCGGTATGGTGTCATACCGCTTTTTCCGCGTAGATACTGCATTGATAAAAAAATTGTCTGGTTATCTGCTTCACTCAGGGAAACCACAAAACACAAGAAGCACGAAGTGCGTGTTTTGGGGCTTACCTGAGTGAAGTAGATAGCCAGGCAAAATTATTATTCTACAGGCGGTGAAGAAAGCACAACTGCTGCAATAATTTCTGCAAGCGGCCCCATAGCTCTTTTTGCTTCATCAACGGTATTGTACTGATTACCCACTTCTACAAACATGCTCATTGGCGACATGTGCAAACTATAACGAAACTCCCGCAAATACACCCTTCTTGCAAACCCTGGATACAGCTCATTGGATGCTAGTTGCAAACGGAAGCTCATGTTTATGTTTTCTGATTGGTATGGGTTTGGGAGCCAATGTACATCGGTTACTTGTCCGCCTCTATATTGACGGCTTAGCCCATTAAAAAACATTATCCTCGCCGTACGTTCACCGTTTATATATGTAATAAATGGCCCATGCCCTTCACGTACGCCATCACGATGTAAGTCGATCACCATTTGTATAGTAGGATTATCTATTAGCACTTGCTTAATCACCGGTTCCATACGCTCATATGAACCTTGACGCCTAGGTCGACCATCCACTACATCAAACTGAGCGGTATAATGCAAAACTTCTATACCAAATGCAGTCAGTCGATCTGCTAGCTCTCGGCCAACACCTACTACAGAATCCATCGGCTCAAGAGGATTGCTATCAATAAACTGCTCAAGCGAGTGGGTATGAAAGAGCAGTACCTGGGGGCCAGTTACTGTTGTATCAATTTGTAAATCTGCTTGGAGAAAGGCGCGCGTATCTATGTCGGATGGGAATAAAGCAGTGTATCTATCTACCAAAAAAATGTTGTTTACTAGATAATCAAATGACATAAGGCGCATAATATAATCATCTGAAAGTCTTATGACAGGAGCTGGGGTAGGCTCTTCAACAGGAACAGGCGGTATGAAAACAATGTCATCTAAACCGATCATGGGAAAAGATGAGGTCGGAACAATATCTTCTTCGAAATAGTAGTCATAACCGCGTTCTTGGATTACGGGAAGAACATGTTCTGCATATAGCGATATTGGCAGTTCGTCATTAGCGTTTGCAAAAACTGATTGTGCCCAAGTAAATAAAGCGGCAGCAACAAGAAGCATAAGCCCTAGGATAAAACGATGGCGGATAATCTGTTTTTTGGTCATACGCACCTCAAAATGCTTGTCTAGATTTGGGAGTGCAAACTGTGTACCGTAAGCTATATAGTATATGTGTAAAGCTAGCTAGATAGAATGATTAATCTATTGAAGCATTTGTATTCTCCATCCTAGTTTGTAAGCAACCTCTTCGACTTGATCCATGCTCATATCTTTGCCATCTGCGCCATATGCACTGGACAATGCATGAATAAGCTCATCGCCACTCACGACCATGCTCCCAAGTAGCGAATAGCAGCTATTTACACCGTTATGTTCCATATGCCCTGCAAATCTGCCAACATTACCGTCTTTTACGCCAGTAACCCAAGGGGCAAACGATAAACAGCCTGTTATTGTATTTGGTGCTCCGTCCATAGCAATCATCCCAACAAAGCCGCCTACCGATACACCTATTTCTTTGCTTATAACGGATCCTGTAGAATATGCAAGCTCAATACATGCACCATTTGCTATCACGCCGCAAAAGCCCCCAATTATCTCGCCTTCAAACACATCTCCTTTTGCATACGAATAAATTACTCTACTATTGTCATAAAGTCCTGCAACAAAACCTCCGTTTTTTGCGCCGCCGCTTACATTGCCATATGCACCACATTCTGTAATAGATGCAAAATAAACTTCTCCTACAAAACCGCCAGCATAACCTGAGCATGAGGTCACATTACCAGTTGACGAACTCCTAGTTACTTCGACTTTATGGTTAGCATTGGCGGGCAGTTCCTTTCCTGACATTTTGCCTATAAAGCCACCTGCTGTTTCACCAACTACATCTGCACTACTATGACAGTCATTAATCAAACTTTGGCCGATATGATGCCCAATAAATCCACCAATGGTCTTGCCCCCTTTTAGTGTACCGCTTTTTATTTTTGAATCTGTAATACAGGTATCGGTTGCAATACCAGCCAACCCTCCTGTAAAATCGGCAGACACATCTATCACTACGTCAACAGTTATGCTCGAAACTGTGCAGCTATCCAAACTGCCAGCCAGCCCTCCAACTGCGCCTACACTGGATGTGCTACGGATATTCCCATTTTTTATTGTTATATTGGTAATTTGGCTATTACTAATTTCTTGAGCTAGTATCCCTGTAAAATCAGTTTTTCCAATTGGTATCTTGATAGTAAAGTCCTCTAGAACAAGATTTTCTATAACTGCATTTTCTACATGACCAAAAAGCCCGACACTAAGTTCTCCACCCCGAATTGTATGTTCGCGTCCGTCGAATCGTCCGTAAAAATCAATCGCAGCCCAAGCAGTAGGCAGCTCTATGTCCGCGATAAGTGCGAATGATCCGTGAGGATTATCCTTTATACTTACCAGTTGCTCTGCGTTACTGATTAAGATCACTTCGCTTTTACTCATAGCAGCTAAATACAAGAAAAAAATCGCGATAATAATTAAAAGTAAAAATCTTTTTGTTTTCATATGCAATCACCAAAATTAGTATTTTCTACAAACAAAAAAATATCCATGCTCCGTCAACAAATTATTTGCATACAATGCAATAACAACCCCAAGGAGGATAACATGGACGACAAGCATGCATTGTTATGGCAATTGGTACAGAGTTTGGGCAACAACCACACAGAAGAGCCGCCCCAAGAATCAACATATCCGGATCATTACCTACTTACACTTAGACCCCTAATGCCCCCAAGGCAGCAGAGGATTATTGACCTGATGATAAAATTCCAAGAGATAAAGGCTCTAATGGACGAAATACAATCCCACCATTAAGTTTGCATACAACCAAGGGTCGTGCTATAATGCTCGGCGCAACAAAATACAAAAAATACTATTAGAAAGGATGGTGAATGATGAAAGCGGCTATCCATCCGAATTATTTTAATGCCAAAGTACGATGCAACTGCGGCAATGAGTTCGAAGCAGGCTCTACCAAAGAAAATATACATGTAGAGGTTTGCAGTAGGTGCCATCCTTTTTATACTGGCAGCCAAAAACTGTTGGTTGAAGCCGGTGGACGTGTAGAAAGATTTAAAAAGAAATACAACAGGGACTAGTCCCAGTGTCATCTAACAAAAAACGCGCATGTCATCGTAATGATGAATGCGCGTTTTTTATATATAAACGTCTGGTTAATCCAGCGCGTATTTACGGATAAAACCTTTATATGCTTATTTTGCTATATCCAAGCCAAGCCTTGCAAGCATTTCGCCATCATCTATATAACCTGTTTCTACAAAACCAAGAGATGCATAAAGTTTTTGTGCTACACTATTTTCAGGTTCATACGAAAGGCAAATAGAGTCAACTGGGCCTTGAGGGAATGATTTTAAGAAATCAATAATCTTGATCATAGCCTCCCGACCATAACCCTTGCCTTGATGCTTTGCGTCAATCATGAAACGAAAGAAGTTGTATATCGCTTTATCTCCAAAGGTATCATATATATACTCTCCTTCTTCCATTTCTTCATGTTCCATCATTGCAAATCCTACTAGTTCATCATTGTTGTAGATTGCAAATGTCATAGGTGGCAAGTCATTTTCGATCGAATCCACATAACCCTCCGCCAAGCTATACATATTAGAAGCGACAAAGTTTTCTTGACCAGGTGCGACTTTGAGTTTTACAACATCACGCCAATTGTCATGGTCGATTTTACCTAGTTTTATCATGTTATTTCTCCTTTATTTTTGATAATTCAGAATATCTTGAGAACCCAGTAAGTTCAATATATTTTTCATTTATAACTATAGTGTATATGTTTTAGGAATGACATATAGTGCAATTTTATTTTGGAGAATCTATGTATATATTGTGAAATTTGCTAATAATGCGTTAAATTACCAGCGCATATTGACGCAAAAAGAAAAAACATTATAATTATTGGAAAATTAAACCGTATATCAACAAGTGCTTTGAATAAATCAACACTAATTTTATAGCTCACTCCATACACGTTAAGAGTAATTTTGGTACATGGGTGAGCTTGTTTTATCATTTATGTATCAAGAGGAGGGATCTATTATGTTAAAAACATGTCTATATGGTATTGCTTTTCTCAGTTTTCTCTTTTTAATTGCTTGCAGTTCTACATCCAATGATGACGTTGTTGAAGAGTTTACTCCACCTGAAATCATCATGTCAGATAGCCCTCTAAGTGATATGCAATCCGTGGCAATAGCTGGTGTGAGACGCTATCACTTCCCAACAAACAATGACACATACAATCTAGCTCTTGCATCACAGTTTGAAGATGTAGTTTATATGTTTAGTGATTATTTTGACACCAATAGACCTCTTCAAACCATTATTGCTCAAGATGTAGAAAGCTATTGCCTTCGAGGCATAGTAGGCCAAAACTTAGTAATTGACCCAGATGATCCAACTACATACGGATGGTTTGTTTATTCGATGGCTTTAGGATACATACCTATGTGGCTAAGTGTTGGTATGGAAATGACCGTAAGAGGCATTGATTTCTATTATTATTTCGGAAATGAAATACAGCTAAATACAATCAAAAATGATATAATATCCCCATGACAAATCCCGATTTAAGAAAGGTGCCCCCAGGAGCGCTCCAGGAAAAAAGAGAACAAGTAATCC
>Ga0123355_10001806_pt1 | contig 29971 bp, 16 predicted proteins | sample TergutEmb28metaG_3_FD_89872 | JGI IMG/M metagenome (GOLD analysis project Ga0123355, IMG submission 89872) | Embiratermes neotenicus P1 segment gut microbial communities from Petit-Saut dam, French Guiana - Emb289 P1 | ecosystem: Host-associated > Arthropoda: Insects > Digestive system > Gut ... | reverse complement strand
ATTTTTTTTTTTGGAATATTTTGTTTTTTTTTTTTCTCTTTTTTTAGGGGTGGGCTTTTTTTTTTTTTTTTTTTTTTTTAATTTTTGCTAATATTGCCCATGGCTTACACATTCTGCAAGTACAGCTTACCTGATTCCCATTACAGGTTAATACAACCTCTACAACTACTGTTAATGCCGTTTGCGTTCATGCAGCATACTGTTAGGGCTAATCATAATCAGCCACTTCAAAATACACTTTTCTATAGCACACAGTGTAAAATAGAACTATGTCCTCCTTTTAAGCACCACCTCATGAAGGTTGATTGTGAGTGAAAGAGAAGTTCCATAATGTTTTGAGATTATGTATAAATGACAGCCCCCATTCATTAGTTTTGCTGAGATATATATGCATACCTTCCCACATAGTTTTATATAGTGAGTTAAACAGTAAATTTGCACCTGTGCACCCCTTGAAGGCACTTGGGGAGTGGAGGTATAACTCCAATCATTCCTAAAATGACTCTAGAGAGATGTAATTATCTTCATGCCTCAGCCCCTTTAACTCTGGGGAAAGTGCCCCAGTACCCACTGACTGACAGGCTGGGTGACCCAAAGCTGGTGTGGATGCTTCAGAGAAAAGCAGCCTTGTGGCTCTGCCACACAATTCCTCAGTTCTCAAGCCTGCAGACTATTCAGTGTACTGACTACCATATTTACACTGCATGGGAAGAACTTAATGAAGTTTTATTATCATAAACTGCATGCTTAAAAATTCAAATTTTTTAGTACTTTCCTGACACCCTTAAAATTAATGTGTAGTGTGAACTTCAGTATGACGATATTGTTGGGCCATTGTATTTTGCAGAACACACTATTAAAGAAAATCTTTAAATTGACTAATTACAATTCTTTGTTTTCCTACAAACTGAAGAGAACAATACACTCTTAATTGCTTTCCAATAGAGTGGAATCCATTCCCCATGTCAATTATAAGACTACATGTGCTCTGAATGTTATGTTTCCTGGACTGATGGGTTGGGTAGGCCAACAACCTGGCTTGTAAGAAGTAAGAGACTTACAACATTGGACTTTTTAATATGGAGTATGTGACAAACACTGTACATGTAGAGACAACCCATGGTATCCATCACCTGAGAGAGAAAATTTATGGTGCAGCAGCAGCCACAATTACTCTGGACACACCTAATCATACTTGGGAGAAAAAATAAGCATTGCATGGATGTCTGCAAGGCTACATATGCTGCTCACATTGAGACACTAAAAATGTCAAAAACATTACGAAGGATTTCTCTAGGTTTTAGAAGACAGCAGAGCCTTTTGTTTCATATTTTGTCAGTTATGTAAGTACTGTGGTAATAGCAAAATCTTAAATTTTAATTACAGTTGGGGAATGTTCAATGGTGTGTGACAAAAACAAATAAACACATGAAAAGGGTGAAATACCTGCATACATACTAAGCCTTCCTGAAAAATTTTGGATTTATCAACTCTGAAATCAACCACACTGCCCCAACACAGATGAAATGGAACACCAGAGTCTTGAAGAAGTGATCCTCCTGATTTGCTTCATTCATGACCAATTCATATCCTGGCCAAGACAATGGCTGTCCTAACTGAAGGACCATAGTTTTCGTACGTCACTCCAAGGAAATGGTGCGGTAATACCTTACATGAAGCCACACCCTTTTCAATATTGTATATAATATCATGCTATCACGTGATACTACACAGTCTGTTTTAATGACAGAACTGTTAAATAAATTATGACTGCAAGTTCTGTAACAAAAACAGCATCACTCTTGCAAGGTGTATGGGTATTCCATATTCATAATGTGCATGAGGAAACAGTGTACAATACACAGAATATGAGACGTAAATGCCATCTGTGTGACAGGTGTCTATCATCTGTTGCCCCATTAAATTAGAAAACTGGTCACACAAGAAGTCACAACTAGCTTGTCATGACTGCGTTTAAGACTACTATGTATGTATTTATAAATAGTGTTACATCAGTGAAGGTAGGTAAAATATTGATGGCATGGGTAGTTTGATCTAGACAGTACAAATGCTAACTGCTTGAGGTCACTGCAACATGATACATAATACTGTGAAATGAAACACCTGAGATATAGATCATGTACTCCCTGTTACATATATTCAGTCAAAGAAAGCTTCAAAAGAAAAGAAAGAGCATGGTAATACAATTTCACAGTACAGTTTCATCAAAGAAACATCAAAATAATTTATAGATCTTAAAGACAAGGTTTGACACAAATCAACCCTGCATTGTAGCACATAGTCCACCAAAAGAAGCTGTGTTAAATTACATGTGGTGAAATGTTCATTCAGTCTTGTTTGTGTATGTTACATGTTATACATTACAGTTAACAAATGCAGAAAATGACATGATAAGGAACTCATTGTACAGAAAAAAAAGGGGGGGAGAAAAATTCCCCCACTGTTAAGGTCTGACTACTTTGATGACCAATATTCAATCCTTAAATGTTCTGGATTTATTATAAAATTATATAGGCATTAAAACCAAATGTTATGTTTGTAATAACGCAAGGCAGTTTGTAATTCATCCTACCAATAACCAATATTAGAGAATAAAAGTCCAAGGCTATCTGCTTTCACCATAAAACAGTGCAAATGCAAACACAGTGTTACACTGTCAGTTTGAGTTTCATGAAAATAAAATCATAATCAGAAAAACAAACTAACAAAATGTACACCTACAGTCACACATACACGAGACTTTTCTCCAGGTAAACCAAAGAAACTTAAAAACTCAATAATAAAAAGTGGCTGTGCCACACCTCATGCAGTTAATCACCAACTGATCACTGTATAGGCCCAGATACAATTCTAGGGTGGTCCATGTGGGATTTCAAAGTACTTCAGTCTTCTGCACTCAGTTACCATTCAACCAATGCTCCATATTCATATTCATTCGTCTTCCATCAACAATGGATAAATCCAGAAAGTGCCATTAAATATACAACACAAGAAACTGAAAACAAATCCTCCTAAAATCAGAACTTCCTAACACACCCTTAAAAAGCTTCACATATCTCTGATGTGAATTATTGCTTGTGTATGTTTATGCAGTCATTTCAGGCAGGAAAATTAAGACTTTAAAACATACTAAGGGAGTACCACAGCCTCATTCACATGTTATCAAAAGAGAAGCAAACTTCATTTTCACCTCTCATTCTAAGAATCAAAAGCTGGAACCCTGACAGAAATGTTTTCTTTCACTTTAATGGTGTTCCGGCTTTTTAATTTAAATGTGTAACTGTGTAATGAATAATGATATTGATGTACAATTTATGCACTCAATGTTATGATTGTTATGTTTAAAGTAAATCTTTGAATATGCTCCACTAACAATCTAAGTTGTGTACTTCATTATACACACCCAGATGACAGGTATACATTTACACATGAAATTCACAATTCATAACAATAGTTTACAAATGTGAGAGACATACACGAGTGTGAAAAAATGATAAATTTCCTGGAACATTTATGGTAGCATTGAACTTGAACTTCTACGGGGAATTACAACTGTGATTTAAGGCAAAAATAACAGTTGTTTACATGAAATACCAACAGCGTCCTTGTTACTCCAAGACCTATATGATTTCAGGTTCATCTCATTACATCTGCACAGTTCAGTAAGAAATATTAAATTTCTTAAACTATCTCTCATTCCCCATAAAGAAACCTGAATCAACATGTACTTAATTTTGTAATTAAATATTCAATTTAACAACAATTTAAATGTAGTGAACAGAAATGTGGGTTCCTTTGGTTCACATTTTTGATAAGTAAATAAACAAAATTTTTCAAATATCTGCATAATAAGAACTTTTAAAACAGAGAACTCTAGTGAATTATTATATTCTTAGTATTACATCATGCATGACCATTTCTTGTCATTTAAAGTAAAATGAAAATATTGGTTCATCATGGCATAAAAAATCAAAGAACATAAACAAGAATTATGTAATATTCATAATATCTCAAAACTAACAGAAATAATTACAGTTTTTAAAAGAATATCAATTTAGTTGGTGTTGATATTACATGAGAGAACATGATTAAATAAATCTTATAATGAAGCTGTAACACATATAGCCAAACTAAGTTTTGCTACTCATTTTCTGGAGATGGTGAATTTGTGTCAAAATGCACAGTGGAAAAATTATGCTGATTTCAGACTGTGAGTATAGACATACAGCTTTACTGCAGTAAGGCTATTAACCTTTATCATACTGAGAGACAATAGTTGGCCTCTGTGTGTTTGCTTGGTAGCAACTGAAATGTCCATGCTGTCAGTAAAACTCAGGCTGTCAAGAGATACAACTGGCATTTAAATCTATCTCTTAAAGGTTAATGCACACAACTATAAATTCGCTGAAAGAAAAAACTTTTGAAATAGAGACACTATGAGGCAAGAGCTGAATCAGTAATATGACAGACACAAGGTTTCAGTTCCCAGCCCACTTAACCTATTCAGTGAAAACTGGAGGCTATTTGCTTGGGAGGACAGCACTGATTCAGAATGCACAGAACTTTATACTTCCTCTCCATGTCTCTGTGGTGATGTGTTTAAGCATACAGGCTACTACAGCATTTTAATTCAGTTAAAATGGCTGACGACATGCTTTAATGACATATTTTTGTGGTTGAGGTAATAAAAATTTGAATTCTATAATACAAGGACTTAAACAAATTTAAAACCTTCTTCTTCTTGCCGCCACAGTCCAATGTGAACCTTCGTCTCCTTAGTGGACTTCTCCCAGTTAGTTCTCTTTTTTGACCTCTCTATGCAATTTGTAATCTTGCATATATTAATATCTGTTTGTACTCAGTTCCACCATCTGTTTTTTGGTCACCCTCTTAGCTGACATTCCTGAGGATTGATGTTAATATTTAATTTACTTTTCTTTTACTATCCATTTTATTAAGACGACCAATCCAATTCAACTGACTTATTCTGACAAATGAAAGTATATATAATCTCCAAGCAGCTGCATTAATTCTTTATTATATTGCTTTCTCCAATTTGAATGTACTTTAATTTCCCCAAACATTCTTCTTAAAACTTTTCTTTCAAAAGCAGCCAGCCATTTAGCATATCTTTATTCAACGTCCAAGATTCTGCTCTGTATGTTGCCACTGGTCATATAGATTTTTTTCTGCTCTGAGACTGATTGACTCTTTTGTAGAGGAAGAAGTGCATCACATGCTCTACTTGCATTTGTAATTCTATTTTCAGTCTTTGGTAATTCATTTTTATTTGTCAGAAATGTACCATGATTTGTATAGTCTTTCACTATTTCAAAATTATATGCACCAAGTTTTACATAACCAGTTTTGCGAAACTATCATAAATTTTGTCTTTATTCATTTGTTTCTAATTCCATTCTATTTGTTTGTTTGACCAGTAATGTAAATACTTCTTTAGCATCTTGTAATCTTCTTCCCATAACAAAAACATCATTAGTATATGCCATAATTTGACTACATTTCTCAAATATGGTTTGCCATGTTTACACTTTGCTGATCCCAGTGGCTGTGCAGTCTAAGGCGTGGGTCTGTGGCTGCTCGCTTGCTGGGATTGTGGGTTCGAATCCCGCCAGGGGCACAGATGTCTGTCTCTTGCGAATGTTGTGTATCTAATTGAGTGTGATAATGAATCCTCGATAAAGAGGAGGCCTTGGCCCTCTAGGGCTGTTGCGCCATTGTAAAAAAAAAGTTTGTACTTCCGATCTTTTAATTGCAATTTCCATTACTACATTAAACATCAAGGGAGCAATTGTATCGCCTTGTCTCAAACCTTTGTTAACTTTAAATTCAGAGGACAAATGTTTACCAATTTTAACCTCAGCATATATTTCATTATTAAAATTCTGCACAATTTAACTAATTTTTTGGGAAACCTAGTTTATGCATTTCACTCCATATCTGCATTCTCTTATAGTGTCATATGTTCATATGTTACTTGAAAATCAATAAACAGATGATGTACATCTATATTCTGTTCCCAACATTTTTCCAATATTTGTCTCAGTAAAAATTTGATCAACAGTTCATCTTACCCTTCGAAAGCCTCCTAGGTGTTCTCCTATTATTTGCTCAGTATAAGGTACTACTTTTACATACAAAATATTTGCCAAAATTTTATATGTTGTACAAAACAATGTGACTGCTCTATAATTACCACATATCATCACATCCCATTTTTTATGAATTGGACAAATTATGCCACACTTCTACTCATATGGTATGGTCTCTTCCTCCCTTTTTAATCATTATGGCTGGGATTTGATCATACCCAGTTGCTTTTCCATTTTTCAGTTTACTTATTGCCAACTGTGTCCACATCATTTGGTGGTTCAACATATGTTCTGCAGCTTATACACACATTGCCCACTCTCCTCACTATCATTGTCTGTTCCATCTTCCAGTTCAAAATGCTTCTCATAATATCCATACCACCTTTATAGGACTTCCTATTTGCTTACTATGTTTCCTTCTTTATCTCTAATCAGTACAGGGATGTCTCTTTTTATGCAATTCATTTTTGTGCGATTTTGCTTTAACGCAACTTGAAAATTTACACCACATTTCAAATTTATGTGATGATGTTCAGTTTTCATGCAATTTGGCACAATAATTTTCAGTTCAACGTGATGTGGTATATACGATGCGTGGTCGATCATGTCTTGTGTTGGAGGCTAGTGGAAAGTGACGTCACACTCACGCCATCAGTCACGTGTATGGATTGATTACATTAGTGATATAGTCATGCAGCCCGTGTAGTTTCCTCTTCTACAGCATTGGCTTTTCTTACCAAAGTGATGGAGAAATATAAATCTACATCAGCTAGTGCAAACCAAGTGAAAAATTGGCGAAAGACAATCAGTATTGAAGAGAAATTAGACTTAATAGGCCGACTTGAAAGCGGTGAATGAATTGTTGACATATGAGCATCATGTTAGATTCACTCATCATAGTGTACATACAATATGTGACAGAACTACAGAAAGTGCTAAGTCAGGACTTAAAGTGTTTGTGTAGCAAGTCTACCACAGTCCTATTGGAATGAACCATTCCAAAAACCATGCTTGTGAGTCTCTTACATTTTTATAGCATTAGAAATAAATAAATATATTGTACAGAAACATGGCCAGGGTGTGGCATTGACCACCCACCTCCATCTAGCGCTGAGGTTAAAGAAAGTGTAGAGCTATACCTCTACTACCCCTCTGGGCCTTCGTAGCCTGTTTTATGGTGAACTTTGTATGGAAACATATGTATACCGTATATACAGAACATGTATACTCTGCAGGTCCATATATCCATTACTGGTATAGTCATACACTGCATAGGATTAGGTTGTCAATCCTGTAACCCCCAGGAAATACACTGTTTTAAATGAAAATTTTGTGTTCGATTTGCGTAACATTTTTCAGGATTGTATCCCTGGCATAAAATGAGACCTGCCTGTAATGTTTGTGGTTTGAATCTCTTTCTTATATTATTCACTTCTTGATAAAATTTCTTTGTTTCATTGTTACTATAAGCAATTTCCAAATACTCCAGCTTTGATTTAAATAATACTCGTTCTTTGTCTAAATATTTTTATTGCTTCTCTTTTATCTTTATATTCTTATTCATTTTGTCTGGTATTTCTGTTAATCATTTTTGTTGTCAGCACTCTTTTTATTGTCTAATATTATTTGACATTCTTCATCCAACCAACTATTTCTTTGTAGTGTTTCTTCTTTTCCTATTATTTTTCCAGCTGCTTCATTTATTCCTATTTTTGGTTTTGTTCCATATTTCATTTATATCTTCCACTTTGTCTAATTATAACAGCTACTAGAGAAATGAAATGCTGTGTTCTGGGTATATACACATCTAGAATTCTTTTGAGATTTTAGGTATGTATGGTGGTGAATATTATGATAACAGTCTCCTGGCATATGATACCACCGAGTATGGTAGACAGGTACCACTGACATGTAAAGCTGTCCGGTTTGGCAGATAGGTACCCGTGGCATGTAATGCCATGTAGTATGTTAGACAGGTACAACTGAGATGTACCACTGTGCAGTTGGAAAGACAGATACCATTGGCATGTGATGCTATGCAGTATGGTAGACAGGTACCACTGCGATGTGACACTGTGCAGTTTGATAGACAGGTACCAGTGGCATGTGATGCCATGTAATATGGTAGGCAGGTACCATGGACATGAGAAACTGTGCAGTGTGGTAGATAGGTACCACTGGTATGTGATGTTCTGCAGTTTGATAGATACATACTAGACGTACCTATCTACCAAAATGCACTGCAGCACATCATAAAAGACCTGGTTTGGCATACAACTTTGCTGCCTTCAAAACTGTTTTGGTTGTAATGGATATATTGCAAGGCTCTGTGTCACTGAAAAGCAACAATCAGCTTGAATTTTGGGTATCTAACACATTCAATACTACAAGAAACTAAATACTACAGTGATAATTATCAGAGACACAATATGGCTTACTGATTGAACTGGAGAGGACTTCTTCTTATGTGGAGGAGAGGAATAAAAATTCAGTAAAATTTTGTAAAAGCGAATGACTTATCGTTGACACCGGGAAAAGAAACAGGAGAATGAAATAAAATTTAAAAAAGTATCAGTAATATTGAAAGTGAAGTTGGCTGCATCTTGTGGAACTTCCAGAAACTTTCAATCTGTCCTACACACCGCCCACTTGCTTGATACACACTGATGTCTCAGCACTATTCACACTTTATATACAACAGACCCTGGCTTCACTTAGGCCTTCAAAAGGATAATTATCACTCACCATATGTCACTCATTCACAGTGTGAAAATTATGCATAGTCTCATTATGCAGTAATGCATAAAAAAGTTACAAATTCTCTTAACAGTCTTAACCTGTTGTATGAGACACTCCACATTCTATTGGAGTCACTGATTTCACACTGCACAGTTTGTCTATAAAACAAAACAAACCGTATGTTAAGCAACCCTTCCATAAAAAGTTTTAGCAAAGCTGATTGCTTAAGTGTTTCCCTCATTAAAACAACAACACAGTGTTGCCAACCAAAATTCATGTTCACTGCATGGTGGCACTGTGAGCAAGAGAGCTGCTGCTTGCGCTGATTGCAGCGGAGCTTCCAAGAGTAGAACCCAGATCTTGGTAGCTGAACTGCTGGAAGTATGGTTGTTCCAACTCTTCTGCAATGCTATTAAGAGGCCCAGGGTTCTCTGGAGGTGTCAGTTCCACAGATTCACCCGTAAATTCTGAGTCAAAGTACCGTGTGTCTGTGTCTGATGTCACCTGAGGCTTGAATGGTGGTGGGATCTGAAAACAGTCAGGTGTGATCACGAATGTGTGAATTACATATCCATTGAATATAAATTGTGGTACTCAGTACAGTTCACTTCAAGTATATCATAAGCACAAAATAACTTGGATTACAATTATTTTCTTTATTACTACAAAACAAATTCAGTTTAACATAGTGTTCATTAGAAGATCACAAATCCCAAATTTTGGAAGGCAACAATTTGAGGGTTGGGGTGGGGGGAACACTACAATACTGAACTGTATTACATCAGTTATATGTAAGACATGAAATAGAGTGCAACCTAGACATAATAAAATTCGCAAAATTACATAAAATCTCATTTTAACAAATACTTGCCTCTCCTTACTAACAAGTGTCCCTGTCTCAAAAGAACAGAAGTGGACAGACTGACAGCTATATTGGCATACATTTACTGTGGTACGACTGTTGTGATTTGAGGTTGTTATAGCATTAATTATCCAGTCTGCTGGGGTATGACAACATACAGTTGGTAGACAGGCACCAGCATTGCAGTGAAATCTGCTACCATCATCTTCATTTTTCTACACTGAAGATACAGGTAGCAAGTTCCTCTGAAATGTTGGTGCCTACCTACCAAGCTACATGTCATCATGTTCCACAAGACCAACTACTTGCTGAATCAATCACAGTTAACTGTATGCACTGGCTATAACACAAAAGGATTTTACTACAAAAAGACACCACTAACACAGAAATCAGATACTAGGTACCAGTAGTAATACAATCTTCAAAGATTACACACGATAAATAATGTATCAACTATGAACAAATTCTAACCTTCTTTTGCTGCAAGTCAGTCCAGTTAATGGAACTGAAGAAGGGGTGTGCCATAATTTCTTTTGCATCATCTGGTCCACCTCCAAGTCTTTTGTTGGGATCCTTAACCAGCAGACCCCCCAGCATGTCCTTGGCTTCATTCGAGATTGTGCGTGGAAATTTCACCTGTGACATAGCATCAACATACCAAAACCTCTGAACCAATATTAACCCTTTAAACGCCAAATTAAATTCCATTTGCCATTTGCTGGTATTACTAGCTCACCTTATTCTCCACATTAGCAGGATAAGGGTTAATGTTTTAAGAACGCATATCAAGAATCAAGCTGCCAGCCACATATCTAAAACTCCATTTTCTCAGATGATAAATGGTTACCCCTGATTTCAAATGTGGCTGTCAAGATTAAAGACCAGCAAAGAAAGTAAATTTCACTCTAGAACAAGCCATGAAGGCCCAGAGGGGGAGTGGAGGTATGGCTCTACTCTTTTTTTAACCTCGGCGCTACATGGGGGTTGGTGGTCAACACCACACCCCGGCCACTTTACCCCCGGGAAAGATCCGGTACCCACTGCATAGGAGGCTGAGTGGGCCTCAGAGCCAGTCTGGACAGGTGCAGAATATCTCTTGGACAGGTGCAGAATATCTCTCCCCCATTGGGATTCGATCCCTGGACCATCCAGCCTGTAGCAAGTCACTATGCTGACTGTGCTATACCGGCTAAGATTAAAGACCAGGAGGATTTAAAATCCTGAATCCCAGACGATACAGGTTAATGGCATTTTCAACTGCAATGTGTTAAACAGAGGGATATGCTGCTGAACAATCTGGAAGGATGAAAAGAAAGGAGTTTGTAGACAGGCAGGCCCATGCGACCCAAGACTGATGTGTGACTAGGAGAAGAATGTTAAACCCACATGAAGACAGGCATAACATACACCAAGCAACACACAAACTGTAACACAAAAGTGATGAGACCCATGATTTTCATGACAGTAACAGTTTAGACTACAGTCTGCTGCCTCCACATTTTGGGACAATGTTGCAGATGACAGCAGTCCTCTAGCTTTTGTATCCATCTACAAACGTAGGTCATAATACAAAACACCAGAATAAAAATTCATTCTGCTTTCTGAATAAGAAGATCTGTTCAGTGCCCAAATATATTCGGGCAGAAAGCTCCACACAAACTTTATCAGCAACGTAGACTTATGCCTTGAACACATAATTAAGAAATGCACAATATAAGAAGTAAATTTATCCCATTATTTGGACTTAAATGGGATAATCGTATACTGATGTACATACCTCCTCCATGAGTATGAGTTGGAACAGCACGTCATGATCCCGATTGTAGAATGGCAGACGCCCACACATCATCTCATACATCACGACACCAATACCCCACCAGTCCACTGCTCGTCCATAGTCATTATCATCCAGAACCTGTCAACAATAAAAATATGAACAAATTATTTCTGGATAACAATCATACTGTATAACTACTAAACCATTTAACATTTAAACATCATGTGAAGCGTAATAGCAAAAAATGTGCTGGAAACTAGTGAAGGCAACAGGTAACATAAGTAGAATCATTGTTAAGATTATGGTTTTCTGGGATGCAGTGTCACATTTTGTGGCAGATGTGTACAACCAAATCCAATCCAATGGTGATAAAGGTTATACTCCTGGACACTTCACCTCCATATATTACAATAAATGTCACAACTAAAAGGACTTCCAGTCTTCCAGACTGGAGGCTAGGCATAGGTTCGCCAAACCTGTCCCAGAGAAATGCCTCAGACTGGATCAAAAACCCAGTAAAAATTTGATTAACAGTTTTGAAGGCGAACTGCTCAGAAGGATTCTGGGATCTGCAATGTATCAGAACCACTGGAAAAACACACACAAAACCAGCAAAATTTTCAATCTGTATAATTCAGAGACACCTATTTTTATAAGTTTACAAAGTATGCAGGGGGGCATGCCATGTGTCAAGAATAGGAAAAAGTAACATCCAAAGCAGGTGTTTGATACAAATAAGTTTGGTACGAAAGCAGTTGGAAAGGATTTAGTGGACAATGACAGCTGTAATTTTATACATTACTCAAACTGATATTTAACAAACTATATAATTACTGCAAAAATTAGAAAGTGCAAGTGAAACAAGTTTACAAAAGAACAGTAAAACAAAGTACTAGTTGCAGCATTACTCATAGTGCTAGCCACACTAAAAACAAAAACGTGAAGTGAGCCTAGTGGTGAGTAAGCAGTCATCAATCAATTCAGCAACATCATAAAAGGAGTTTTGTATATATATATTTGTGTGTGTGTGTGTGTGTGTGTGTGTGTGTGTGTGCATGCGCGTGCATGCTCATATACTTTAGTTACAAATAATTAACAGTCTAATAAATGCAACCCCATATCTTTCATCTGTCACCTGAAAAAGAGACAATATGGCAAAGAAATCAGGCACAGTCTGTTAGGGACTTTTCTGAAAATTATTGCAAGGAACCCAATACAGAATAATATGAATTGTTACAACAGATGACAAAAACACACAATATTAGAGAATTATACTAAAATACAGGCTTACATGATTGAATGTATCATTATCTCAATTCCCTTTCAACTAGAGACTACTTGCAGGAGTTACAACTGCAGAGTCCTGAGTTCTGTTCTTGGTAAATTATGCAATACTTATTTCCAACCTTCATATAACATAATAAACAGCTGATGGAGCACTGTTTAATATTACAAAGATACTATTAAGGCCTCTGAAAGAGTTCCAAGCAGAATGCAGGTATGCAACAGTGCAAACAGAACATAGTTTGCGACTGTGGTAACAACTCTAGGATTAAAGGGTGTATATACTGGTAGATATTATGATCACTTACTTCTGGGGCAAGGTACTCTGGTGTTCCACAAAACGTTTTGGTGGTTCTACCATAAGTGATGTCTTCCTTACAGAGTCCGAAGTCTGCAATCTTGATGTGTCCATCCTTGTCTAACAGCAGATTCTCCAGCTGTCAATAAAACAGTACAGATTAGTCCCTGGTCACCAGACATTACAACTTTTTATTTTTACTTATGTGATACATGCAGGAGTTTGTGTATCAGGAAAACTTGCACAAATGAGATTAACTCTTACTGTGCATCATGGATGGTGTTGCCCTTACATGGAGAAATAATCAAAGCATGCAGAAAGCAACATGTGCCATTCTCAAACAACCTCAACTGTGTGTAGCTAACGCATGTCACACCTTACAGTAAACATGACTACGTAGTTCTGTAATGTTTGAGAAAACAACCTGTGTTTCTGGAACATTTTTTCCTCCAAAAAAGCCAATATACAAACACCTAAAGTTTGGCAGTCATTCTGTGGGACAACCTGTAAATGAATTCATTTACACATAGTATAACCTTATGGACCAGGTTCCAGTTGTTTTGCAAGAAGTAAGAATTTATAAAAGAATGCTAAAAATGGGTAAGTTAGGTAAATTAATTTAGAAAATTTATGTATATGTATATATACATATATTTTTTGTTAGGGATGATTAGGACAAACCAAGCCACATACTGTGCATTGTTTAGAGACAGTAACTGACTAGCAGCCCGTGACCGGGGGTAAGAAAAATAGGTTAGCTACCTTACAGAAAACCAGAGCTTTTGGAAACTGGAAGAATGATGTAACCTGAGAACTTGACAGGATGGACTGCCATAACTCATTGTGTAGGAGCATGGGAACTGCATTTGTTCTGTTTGAAGTAGACTATGAGGAGCTGTTTAAAGTAAATTTTTAGCCAATAGAAAAATTAGGATTTTATTTGAAATTAGGCCATGTATGGGAATCAATGGATGCCAGCATACTCTAGCTTGTGCTAGCAGTTACATAAAACGTGAGAACTATATCTCCCAAATAAAATAATAATTAAGAGTATTTAAAAATCAGAAAATGTATGTTTTCAGTGCTGAACCTGTAGTACAGTAAAGTGTAGTGTTGCAAGAATTACTTAGAAGAGAAGATCACCATAAGAAGAATTTATATGTGTCAGTTAAACTTTGTTATATGTAAAGGAGGTCAGTCAAATTATAAGGTGTATATCAGTGCAGCGGGACAATCAGTGACATCATGAAATTACAATCTCTCAACAAGTGTAGCAAATGGCATTATTCAATCAATCAAGTAACTGCAGACTTTATTCTTTTGAGTGTTTTATTACAAAATCAGAGGAATGGGTACAAATGCTTTTGAGTACACCACCCGTAAATTCTGTCGAGTGGAACTCCTGTGTCTACCACATATAGCTAGTAACCTATCCAAAATAACTGCAATCTCATAACCATCACACGAGCTAGGACAGGTGAATGGGACCTGATTGACCTACTTGAAGAAGAAAGAAGAGGACCAGTGGGAATGAGATAGGCCAGTTATAGTAATCCTTGTTTTATGCCTTCTTTGCTTTAATGCTGCTTGCCAATATGTACTACTTCTTAAATTTACACCATCTCACTGATTATAATGCCCTCTGACTAGATGCGTTCTATTACGCTACCTCCTGCCTATTCCATCATTTCTTACGGGTGTATAATTTCTAATTGATGTTTTTTTTTATTTATGCCCACTTTTTCAGGAGCACAAGTAGGGTGTAAAACAAGTGCTTGGTGTACTTCTTTAAAATAAATGCTTAAAACAAAAATATAGTTTCATGGCAATACAAACATTTTCCCCAGGGCTTTAATAATATGTGCCAAAGTGAACAACAAATTTATAAATGAGGAACAGATGTTCTTCATCAGTCATTAATTAATTAATTAAACATATGCATTAATCACCTGTCTATTACATAAGGCAAACCTACCTTGAGGTCTCTATAGATGATTCCTTCCTCATGGAGGTATCCAAGTGCTGAGATGATTTCTGCACCATAGAACCGGGTTCTTTCCTCAGAAAACACACGTTCCCTTGATAAGTGGAAGAACAGTTCACCTCCATTCACATATTCCATAACAAAACACAGGCGATCTGCTGTTTGGAATGAGTACTTGAGTGACTGAAAACAAATGCAGAAATAAGTGAATACAGTTTTCAAGTTGCAAGCATGACTGCATATGAACATGTTTATGCGAGTACACAAACTACAATAAAAGATGGTGTCCTTTCCATTAAAAATGGGTCTATGAAATGACAAGTGTTTTTCAACCATCCTTTAATAATCGTCTTTATTATTTTGATAATTCAATTATTATATTTATATTTTAAAAATCGAACACTTCCTAATGGCCAAAATTACATTCAGGATAAAAATAAAGCAAACTTTGTGAAAAGGCAGTGACAGATTTTAAACCTAGTTTAAGATTCTGAAAGGTGTGAATTACAAAACTGAGGAGTTTTATTGCATAAGCAAGACATAATTAACACTGTCAACACTTACAATAAGGAACGGATGGTTTGTGGTTCTTAGAACCCTGTTCTCAGTGAGGGTGTGCGCAACCTCATCTTTCTGAATAATGACCTCTTTCTTGAGAATCTTGATGGCATACAGATGGCCTGTTGCTTTCTCACGACACAAAATTACCTTACCAAACGTGCCCTTTCCTAGCACTTTGAGGAACTCAAAATTCTCAAGTGTCTGAAATAAAAAAGAGGTGTAAAAATATTCATTAATACTGTGTACCATCACAATGCACAAAAATATGACTCCTTTGTTTACTTAAAATTTCATTTTCTATATGGTTCTATGATGACCCATGGGGAAACTGAGATTACACACAACAGAACATTACTTAAGGCTTTGACATTTATAAGATATGCTCACAAAAATCTTGTGATATATTCCGATCATGCTGTTTTACAAAATTACTTACATAGCTTTAATCTGTAACTGAACCAAAAGTTATGCATGTCAACAGTGGCATGTGTAAACTCATGTGTCATGACTTTGGCAAAAGTATTATTGGTCCAATAAGTCATACTTAGAAAACATCACATACGTTTCATGTTTCTGAGTAAATGTGTGTGTGCAAATGCAAACATTAGTTACTACGATGGCAGAAAATGAAATTAGTCTGTTGGTGAGAAACAGCATTTTATTTGGTCTTTACTGATGTCAACAGCTCAGAATCTCATATCTCATGCAGTGATACTCCATGGGAAGGCTACTCTAAAGTGAAGTCCATAGATCTGAAACACTCTTCAACACAGAAGATGGAGGCAGCAGGTTCTTCATGTCACATCCCAGATCATAATTTCAAAAATACAATTTTAAAACCTACTTTTTCCTTTTGTCATACCTTGTTAAAACTTCTCACATGACATCAGGTGCTACTGCATTATGTGGCTATACTGAAATTCTTAAGGGAATCATCTGTCAGTTTCAAAATCAACAGTTTCCTTAGGCACAACCTACATACATCAGGCAACAAACAGGAATCTTGGATAAGCTATGTGATAAAAACTCCAAATGGGAGGTCAGGGAGAGTCAAGGGCACTGGCCCACAAATAACAAACAAGCTGGCACAGGGCCCACTGTCATACAGTAGCACCTCAATTTAGCATAAGTTATCCTGCAGTTTCACATTAGTCCAGTGCCATGTAATACAGGTTTGAATACATGTATGAAATACAGACACTTTGTTGACATCATTTGTTAAGAGAAACTGGTAGATGAACATGGAAATGCAAATGAAATCCCACTGATTCATCTTAAATATATGAAATTCTAAAAAATATATCTGCAACAAGCCACCATTCAAGCCCATCAGGGAACAAAAACTCTTATATTTGGTTCCATACCTTAGAAACAATTATAAATCATTTCTTTATTACATTTTTAAGGAATTTAGTCTGAGGATCAGTGGGTTCTCACCATCAATCTCAATTAACCATTTCAGGCGGAAAGTGCATCTCAGGCCTTGGCTTAGAGGTATAACTAAGTGTATGCCTCTTAGTAAGTACAGAGTAGCTACTTACAGTACTTTCTGTGCATGTAACAAAAACAACAACTCTGTTGACAACAGTAAGCATCACTTTATTAAGTTCTGTCAATGAATTTCTTATTTCAGACATTTCTGATAAAATATGTTATGGAAATCACATACATAAAGCCATACGTTACATGTGCCTTCATTTTTACAATATGCAGCTGAATCCAAGCTATGATAAATACAATAGCTTTCAAGAATAATTAAAGTCAAAATAAGCAACACTCCTGCACTGTGGCAGTCATGAAAAACGTTGGCTCTCAGAGGCACAGTGGAAAGTTTCTGGTTTCTGTCCTATAACATACATGAAAAAAATTAAAATTGGGGGGGGGGAAGTAGTTTGTGAAAGTACAAGTGGCAAAAAGTCTGCCACATCAGTGACAGCACGAATCATAGAAGGAAATCAAGCTCAAAATATGGAAATGGCATCATGATCAAGTAAATGTTCAATTAAACGAAGAACTGACCATCACGCATTCTATAAACTTTACATTATAAATCAGATTTCAGTCTGACTATGGTCTCTGGGTTGTGACACTGTATTGCAATACTGAAGGCTCAAACTACTTCCACCATTACAACTGAAGGGAAAAGACTGAAGATACAGTCATATTACACACCACAAGTAGCATCAAAGATGGTTGCTCAAACCCACAGGTGGGAAGGGAAGGCAAAGCCTGGTCTACTTTGACAGTAGAGGAAACAGCAAACTGTCAGAAGGTGGGTCAATTTCAGGGACACCATAGAGATGAAAGTGGAAAGATAGTCATATGGACCCAGTGTGTAACAGGAGGAACAGAGACTGAGACAACAGCACTTTGACATCAATACACATGGGTCCTACCCACAACAACTCAATGTGAATACACATCACCATGAAATCCTAGCATTGCACTGAAGAATCTTAACCATATTAATGTTTTTGGCATGCATATTATGCACAAAACACTAAAAAACAGACTAATTTTAATTTCATGGTCATCAGTAACTTCAGAGATTATTTAACAATGCTGTATCAACTCAAGGCATGGACTGGACTGATCTGGCTCAGGATAGGGACAGGTTGCAAATCCAGTAATGAACCTTCAAGTTCCATAAAATGCAGGTAATGTCTTGATTAGCTGAAAATCGGTTAGCTTCTCAAGAAGAACTCTGCTCCATGGAATAAGTGAGTGAGTGAGTGGGTGAGTGACAGAGTGAGTGAGAGAGTATGTAATTAATTAATTAATTAATTAATTAATTAAGTAGTTAAGTAAATAAATGAGTAATTAAGTAAATAAGTGAGTGAGTGAGTGAATGAGTAAGTAATTAAGTAGGCAGGCAAGTAAGTAAGTAAATAAGTAAGTGTGTGAGTAAGTAAGTAAGTAAGTAAGTAAGTAAGTAAGTAAGTAAGTAAGTAAGTAAGTAAGTAAGTAGGTAGACGAGTGAGCGAGTTAGTAAATAAGTAAGTAATTAAGTAAATAAGTAAGTAATTAAGTAAATAAGTAAATAAATAAGTTAGTAATTAAGTAAAAAGGTGAGTGAGTGAGTGAGTGAGTGAGTGGGTGATGGGTGAGTGAGTGAGTGAGTGAGTGAGTGGGTGATGGGTGAGTGAGTGAGTGAGTGAGTGAGTGAGTGAGTGAGTAAGTAAGTAAGTAAGTAAGTAAGTAAGTAGGTAGGCAAGTAAGTAAGTAACTAAGTAAATAAGTAACTAAGTAGGTAAATAACTAAGTAAGTAAGTAAGAAAGTAAGAGTATCACTCAAGGTTATTCAGCAGCAGGTGGGATAAGAGAATGACTATGTTTGGTAATCCACCAGAAAGGAAGGCAATAGGACTAGTCATGACCTATTTTAAGCTACTAAGCAGGCATTCAGCTAGAAAGGCTGAGGGGAAAACAAGATAAACAGATGTGATTGGCATTCATCATTGATGACAGACACGGACAGTTTCTGTGAAGAAAATTCATTCCATACTGACACGGCTCATAGCCCAAGAAGATTACAGTGCATACAGTCACCATGATGATAAATGATAAATGTGTCACACAGCTGGTGTATCAGGTGTGACATGAACTTTTCTCCCAAGTAAACAAAAGTGTTAGTACTTGGAGCTAACTAGTTTGGTTTAATTTCTCTGTGAAATTGTCCCCTAGTTTGTTATTCTTAATTCCAGGTACATGTATTTCAATACGTTTCAAATTACTAGTAGCAAAATAAGATTATGGTGCAGTGACTTTTGTTACCATGTTTTTGTGGGCAATTACGAGAAACCCACTGCTTCCATCTTTACCCTTACAACAGAAGCAACAGGTTCTGCCAAAATGTTAGTTTCCACCCACAAAAAAATATGGCGCCATAATCCTCAATCTTTGTGAAAACCTCTAAACACATGCAGGAAACCGTTCACCATTTAAACATCTGTTTTAATTGTATGTTTGATATACACACCACTTTCTTCTTCCCAGATGATTTGCTACTGGAAGTGCCTTGAACTGAGAACTTGGCACTCAGTTCGTCGATGGTTGTTACATCATAACCATCACCACAATGGCCTGAGCGGTCTGCAGATGCCATGTCAACATCTTCTGACTCAGCCAAACGATCGGCCACATACCGAATTGCAGCAACCCAATCCTCCCTGAAGAAAAATCATACACCCAAGCATGGAAACTTCTATATTCATAAGAATACAAACTTATCAATGTCATTTTTCAGATCATGCAAACAGTTTAATTTTTTAAGACAAATTACAAATGGAGAGAAGCAATGAAACCACTTTGCTTAATTCAATTAACATTTATTGGTACATGTAACTGCAATCAGCTAAATGCCATGAGAACACAATGCACATTTCAAAAGTTCACCAAAATTATTTTACTGACTACAGTGCAGTTCGCATTTTCAATCCATCACAAGTGGTGGCATGAATTTTTTCCCAAACACGTGACCAAGCAGAGTTCTGACTCCAATCATTATTAGTCCAACATGAAAAAGTGGGCACTTTCCTGAAGATATGGGCAGTAAAAATAAAGGATGGCAATTCATTGCCAGTTAGTCATAATATCTGAAACTCTGAAAAAATAAAAAGTCCTGTCCTGAAAGAAGCCCCAGTGCCATGAGGCACTGATGGAGGGATACATTGCCAGTAACATTTCATATCTGTGCCAACTGCAATTTTGCTAATTTAGAACATGATGAAATATAAAATCTTCTTGGATGTGACACCATGTGGCCTGGTAGAAATTTACCTACGTTTCTGAGAAACGTGCTATCTCCATCTTCAGGGTAGTTAAGGCTATGCAATGTCACATCCCGGGAGGCAGTACTCCTCATAGCCACCACACTGAGAACCTCAAATCTCACAACTGACAGGATACAGCAAAAACACAGCTAATATTTTGGAATATGGCACTGTATTACGTAATATTACTGTACTACTGTTTCACAGTAAATAATCAATTAACCGAACCAGTGCTCACTTGGCTAATACAAACACATTTTATCACATAAAAATACTTCACAAATGATAACTAGCATTTAAGATAAAATTAGAAGCTATGTGGCAGACATTATTCATTCAAGGAGACCTATCAAATGTCAAAAAACAGGATCCATAAATCCACAAAACAGGTGATCTTTCAAATCATTCACTTGTAAGGCCACATGACTGAAAAATAGATAGGTAGATAGACAGATAGATAGATTAGACATGTAGACAGATAGATAGACAGAAAGACAGATGGATAGAAAGATGGACATATACACAGACATAATTAGGGAAGAATAAAGTTTTTCTTGATTTCAAACTTTCACCATGTTCTGAATGTTGTATTCTTTCTTTTGGGTGATTCCCCGAAGTCTGAATTTTATATGCCGACGTTTCGGAACACCCTGTCTGTTCCATTTTCATAGGCGGTGTAACCAGGAAGATTACACCACCTTTGAAGATGGAACAGACAGGGTGTTCCGAAACGTCGGCATATAAAAATTCAGACACTGGGGAATCACCCAAAAGAAAGAACACAACTAAGAAAAGTTGTTCCTCTGATAACATAATTAAACACAATGCCATGAAGATGTGTGGATGAAGTGAATTACAGTTAAATGCATTCTTCAACTTGACACTACATGCGAGTGCCTGGTCAGTCAGCTTCATGCACTGACTGCTCTACACCTGCGGGAAGAGCCTCAGGTATCCACTCACTGGACAGGTAGCTATGTGGGCCCCACAGGCAGTGGACAGGATGGACAGGAAGCTATGTGGGCCCCAGAGACAGTGGACAGGATGGACAGGAGTACTCTCTTTGCTTCTGCTGGGAATGAAACCCCGGGCCTCTGGTCAAGCCAGCAGCCTTGTCACTGTCCTGAGTGTGTAAAGAATAATCAGAACCAGATGTGTAGGTAGGAGTGGGCGAGTGGTGCGGTCGCCCAGGGCGGCAGAATCCAAGCGGTGGCATAAGGAACATATTAAATGAAAAATGTTCAGTTTCTGCGTTCAACAAATTTTAAATCACCGATCCCAGTAAAAGGATATTCAATGAATAATTGCGACTTTTTAAAGTTCGTTTTGTGTTAGGGTCCCCCTACGGGGCTACTCGCCCCGGCAGCTAGAAAACCTAAGCTATGAGGGCTTAGCCGAACAGAAACTGTGAAGTCCTGTTGGTCCCAACAGTACGCACAAAGTACACTGATATTCATGTAATACAGCAGGTCATTTCATACCTCTCTTTGTCTGATTCAACGTGGAACGTTCGTTCAATGACGGTGGTCCATTGCAGACCTCGTATTAGGAAGGTGTAAGGCTTCGGCCGGTCAGAAGTCATGATCTGGCACCCCTTCACTGTGAAATTGTTGAGTGGGTCGCTCAGATTATGTTCAGGCTTCGTCTTGAAGCCAATCAGTGAGCCGTCATCCAGCAGCAGAAAGTAGCGGGAGCGCCAGTTCCTGATGTGTTCCCCTGTCAACAAACAGCAACCGTGAATGCACTACTGTAGTGTACAAACGGTAACATGTGTGGCTATATACAAACAACCACAAACTTGACTGCCTATGTAGGTAACATTTTGCACACAGGTAACAAATGTGAAAGTGATTTCAGGACAATGCAGTCACCCAAACATCTTGGGACACATCTCATGTTGTCCATTACGTTCCCTTCGCATTACATGAAATATTTCGCATCAAATAACAAAAATACAGGTAAATGCTTAGGGAGCGACGGTTTTCCAACACATAAACAACGGACCCCACTAAAATTTCTTTTCGTCATTTTTACCTCTGCCACACTATCATCGTAGAAATAAGAAAGGAAAACTTGTAACAAAGGAACATGTCTCCCACTGACGGATACTTAATTCCTACAATATTTAATTAAATGTCACATAATAATAATAATAATAATAATAATAATTCAGGCCTTTACTGTCGTGCCGACTCGAAACATTCACCGTCAATTACACAAACAACACAGCCGAATTAAAATTATGACGACGTCGCTGGTGGTGCTGGCGAGTGCGTCGGCAAAACTTTATATATATTTCAAAGCATAAGCCTCGCTCTTCTGTCACTATGTATATTACGAAATAATTAAAAATAATATTTAAAGTCACTCAGCTCAGGTACCGTTCCAAAACTCTGTTTTTAACAATTTCCCACTCAAATTTCAATGGTTTTTATGCTTACAATAATAAATGATTACGATGATGAGAGGAGAGGGACGAGGACGACAATGAGAACTATACTACAATGCAGATAACATACGCATGAACGTAACACTGAGGCGCGTTCGAGTAACCAGTTGACGTGGAAGAGCAGTAAGTATTACATATTCTGAGTGTGTGTAGCCTTAGTTATCCAGCATGTAATGGGCATGCGCCGTATTATGCTGTCATCTGTGGCCTGTCTGGCTCTACTATAATTTTTCACACTATTTCATAAACGGCACGATTGTCGGAAAAAGTTATTGAACACGAGATGTATTTTCATTTTATCTATAATTTTTGCCCGAAACATTTCTCATTCTAAGAAGAACTGAGCGAGATATGGTCAAAAATGAATATTGGTTTTTATGTAAAGTACCCATCATTCTTGTCAGACTGGAGTGAAACTTGGAATTTTCTCGACAGATTTTCGAAAAATACATATCAAATTTGATGGAAATCCGTCCTGTGGGAGGCCAAATGTTCCATGCGGACGGATTGAGACGGACATGACCAAGCTAGTAGTTGCTTTAGAAATTTTGCGGACGCCTCTGGTAATGTTTCCATCAAATCTTGCAAATTTCAATATGCTGCGTATGTCTGTCACGTACAAATTTTTTACACAATACGCGCATTTCGAGGGAAAGAGTAAAGAAAAATTTAATCTGAATTTAAATTACAAGTCATAATAGGGCTTACAGTTCCACGCTTGGAGGCATCCACTGCAAATTCAGATCAGACCTCGTAGATCCTCAAATAGCCTGAAGGCATATATTGCGCAATAACTGAACGTATACCAGCACCTTCTGTAGCCCTTGCCATTCACTGTTTGTAGTCTTCAGTCTCGTTAAACACGATTTTATAATTTGTACAGCTCATTCAGCGTTTTTAAACAACCTACACAGTTTAGCAATGAAGGGGTCTAATCTGCTCGAGGGTGGTCCATGAAAAAATGATGCTGGGACAGCATGTGTAAAAACAAAAGGCACAGCTGTAGGGAAAATAAAATTGAGGATTCTATGACAACAGACTGTTGATTCCAATGACGAAATATTTCATGTTACGTAAGCATCCAACAAAAGGCTATAGAAACCGTATCGTGAAACCCCAAAACTAATATCTGAAAAGAAAATATTCTCTGGTATAATTAAACTAGTAATTATTATATCATCATCAAGAATAAAAATAAAATAAATGAGCACCACGCTATAAAGACATGAAAAGGGCGTCTTATTGTATGCATTCTTAACAATGGTACTAGAAGTGAGTGGATAGCTTCATGTTTCGGTCCCTTTACTCTATGCACGCACTACACAGGCAGTGGGTGGGACCTGGAAACAGTCTGAACACTATGGAAAACAGAAGTCTCTTGCCGCTGCCGGCAAACGATTATCGGCTCCACGGTCATCACGTCCGTAGTTGTCACTACACAGACTCAGCTATCCCACTTCCGAAAGGCGCGTTTTAAAAAACTGGCTGGATTGATAAAGGTCAAAAAGAAAGTCTTAATTTGCCTTCAAATAAAGATGACTGTCCCACAGGGGGCGAAAAAGTGCCGTATGCCAGATAGGTACTCAGGCTATTCTACCCTAAGGGAGCAGAAAGCATATTATCCCACAAGGTCGGTATGTTTACGATACTTCATGGCGTCACACTGGAGAAGGCGGTAAAGTTTATAGTCACCCTCACAGACAATTCATATTTCCCAAGAGTTCGGTTACATCTGCTGTTGATAACCAGCTGCATGGAGTAGAGTCCTTTCAAAAAACCTAATATTTCTTCACCTAAACAAGAAACTCCCCTCACTGAATAAAACCCACGTTCATTACTGTGTTCATAGCAGCGAGCCTCTGATCCCTATCCTGACCGATAGAAACCTAGTTCACACTCTCGCAACCCACTTCTTCAAGATCCGCTTTAATATTATCTTCCAACCTGCGCCAACATCTTCTTTAGCAGCTCTTTCCTTCAGGTGTTCCCACCAAAACGCGGTATCAAGTTCTCGTCTCTGCCGTGCGTGCCACATGTTGCAGATGATAATCCATTACAATAAGAAAGAACATTCATATGTTTTATAGCCTGGAAGCTAGAAGGGAGCGTGAAAGGATAGTTTATGCATGATTTTTTGGGGACGACAGGACAGAAACAGTCAAAGAGCAGCTCAGATAAGATAAACCAAAGCAAGGAAACAGAATAGGCAGAAGAGGGAAAGCTGTCCCCGTGGTTAAACAACAGTATGCGTTGCCAGCATAAGCGGTGGTGGAGCCACTGGTCCACGCGTTCTCTACACCTGGCGCTAGATGAAGGTAAGGTAAGCTCCGCGCCCCGGCCACCATACTGCCTGGGCAAGAGCGCCAGGTACTATGTGCAGCTGCACAGGACGCTGGGGAGGCACCACAGCCAGACTAAAGGTTCTGCAGAACATAACAGTATCTTGTTGCTGTTGAGACGCAAACTCCATTACACAGGTTGTTCATCTCGTAGCCTAGGCACTGTACCAATGAACTATGCCGGCTCCCACAGGCAGACATAACACTTAAACAAGACAGGCAATGTACATAAAACGTAACATTGAGGAGCGTTCGTGCAACCGTTGTTGCCGTGGAAAAACAATAAGTATTACATATTCTGAGCGTGTGTTTGTAGCTTTAGGTATCCAGCACGCAATGCGCATGCGCCGTATTGTCATCTGTGGCCTGTCCGGCTCTACAAAATTTATCCACATTATCACATAAATGGCACGATTTTCGAAGGGGAAAAAAAAGTTATTGAACATAAAACGTGTGTTTTGATTTTCTCTACAACTTTTGTCTGAAACATTTATTATTCTAAGAAGAAGAACTGAGCGAGATGTGATCACAAATGTATATTGGTCTTTATGTAAAGTGCGCGTTATTCTTGTCAGATTTGAATGAAACTTTCATTTTCTCGAAAGATTGTCGAAAAATAATCACATATCAAATTTCAAGAAATGCGTCCAGTGGGAGCCGAGTTGTTCCATTCGGGCGGACAGAAGGACAGACATGACGAAGCTAATAGTCACTTTTCGCAATTTTGCGAACGCACCTAAAACCAAATACAGAATACGGCAGAATGGCATACATGAGAATGGACAGAATAAAATGGATGAAGCAAACGGACAAAATATAGCAAAGAATAAAGACGGTGGAACAGTGCCATGTAGGATGAACACAGCAGAAGCAGTCTTGATGAAAGAGAAGAAATAAACACTGAAGACACATTAGATAAAATGGAAGTTGCAAACAGATATGCAGTGCACGTACAAAATATAACAGAATGGGATTAGATACGAATAAACACAATAAAAATGTTTCAAGAGAATAATAAAAAAACCAAGTTTACAGGAAAATACGTAGAAAATAAAAAGGATGGCACAATGACTTCTGCTGAAAGTAGTCATCACATATTTTGATACATGTCTTATAGTGGGTCCCTGTCACCACGGCATGGCGCGTCCTCAGGTTGCGGACAGAAGAACGGCCTCCGATAAGGAGGGTAGCTGCGAATAAATTGAATAAGCAGTCGTGGACAGCCGACGAGGGGTGGTCCTCCAGCTTGGGGCTTGGGCGAGGTGCTAACAACCCCTCCCTGTAAAAAAGTATGTTAAGAAACACTCACATGCGGGATGCTTGCTCTGGAGACAAAACAAAACGGAGGTAAACTACTCTCTCCGTGGGGGGGGGGGAGTTTTTCTAGGGGGTGGCGGACGCTTGTGAGTGCGGTAATGAACCTTCGGGTTTCGTGAAATGTGGGGAATTTCTTGACTAGCTGCAAACCAGTTAGCTTCTCAAGGACTCCGCACCATGGAGTAAGTAAGTAAGTAAGTAATTAAGTAATGTCTTATACCAACATACAACTGATACGAGGAAGGAAGATGTGTAAAAGAGATAAAAGAAACGACGCTTGAAGCAGGTCAGATAAAACAGACAGATCAGACATAACGTAACAGTCATAACGCACTCTACACCTTAAGACATTGAGATGCCACAAATGTCAAAGAACCAGATGGAAGAAATATACAAGATACACAGGACAGAATGTCATGATCTGGAAAGGTTACAGTACAAACAATCATCATGTAAGTATTTAGTGTGTCATTTGAGACGGAGAATTGAGTGAAAATGACAGAAGGAACAGAACACACAAGATATACAGTATCAGATAAAACAGGACGGACCAGAACAGAAAGTAAGAGACCGTAACACGTAAAACAGAACATTTAGAAGAGCACAGAATAGTGCCGAAACGAAGTAACACACCCACACACCCACCCACACACACACACACACACACACACACACACACACACACACTCAGCAAGACTCGGCACTTGGCTGGCCAAGGAGTATGAAAGTTTTTTATACATGGAACCGTAGATGGACATGACCAAACACACAAGGTACACAGAATATCACAGTCATGGAACAGGCACGAAGGCCTCAAGAAAATAAAGCAAGCAGGGCGTAAAACACAAGACAGGTCAGATGAAAAGCTACATTCGGGACAGGAAAACGACGGACAACCAGGCCAGCGGAGAGAATCGTTCCAGATTTGAGTGAGACAGATGGTAATGATAATGAACGTAACGTACCTGAATTTAAACCCTGGAACCAACACAGTCCACAGGTAATGGGAAGGGCTAGGGACAAACGGAGACAGTTGGCAGCAGAACACTGTGATTGTATTGACCAGACAGAAATTTGGCAACACGGAGTCGCGAATTCCAGACAGTGAGGGGAGGATAAGAAACCGTAAATAACGTAATAGGAATAGTAGAACAACAACGTTAGGGCAGAGGAGGAAGAGGCACTAGGTGAAGGTGAATGCGGTTTAATGTCAAGGTGCGACTCGCTTCTCACACAGGACTACTTAATGTAAGTGTGCTACAACCGGGAACACATAGCAACATGGCCAGAACAACACGTCGAGTCCCAGTGCTTGGTGCGATACGCCCGAACTGCGTACTGTGCTGAATTAATCAAGCTCAATGTCAGGAATCACGTGTATGTAAGGGGAGTGGAGGTAAAGCTCCACACTTTTAACGCGAGATTGCATCCCTGAAGAGCGTCGATTACAGCAGCTCTGCTCTTCCGACTTGCCATCTGTATACACTGAACAACTCGCGAACAGCGGCAGGGATCTGCATGATATTGTACACAAGCCAGTTAATACGGAAAAATGTTGAGCCATTTTAAAGTTTCGTTTAGACTGGACAATTTTAACGACCACTTTGTAAGACAGCCTACGTCCGTTTTGTGTCCAAGAGCGTTCGTAACCCTGTTCCGCACATGCGCAATACCTAACAAGCTCAGGATCCGTACACAACTTCGGAAAATAAAACCACACTTCATATTATTTACATTTCGTGTGTCGAAAATGGAAATCAAGGGCTCCAGACATTTGCAGAATGCCCTTTGATCGTGTCCCTGGACACGGCTTTGTCATACGAAGCCAGGGTATGCCGGAAATTTGCAGTCCGTTTTCCCCCAGCAGTGCAGCTTCACAGAGAATCTCGAAGTTCCGACCTCCAGCTTCTAAGCAAGCCTCGCACCTTCTAAAAACATTTTCGGATACAATACAGAGCTCTTATCATTTAATTAGCGCACCAACTAATGCACATATATAATTTTTTTACACTAAACATTTAAAATCGCTCCAACATGTTTCGACCCTAAGATCATCTTCAGGGAGCTACGCTGTTCCTTGCTAAAGTCACATTTTAAAAATATTTAAAAAATGTGACTTTAGTAAGGAACAGCGTAGCTCCCTGAAGACGATCTTGGGATCGAAACATGTTGGAACGATTTTAAATGTTTTAATGTAAAAAAAATATATATGTGTGCATTAGTTGGTGCGCTAATTAACCCTTATCCTGCTAACGTGGAGAATATGGTGAGCTCCTAATAATGCCAGCATATGGCAGATGGGATTTAACTCGGCGTTTAAAGGGTTATATTATTCTACGAAATGTAAGGTGCAACGATAAAGACAGAGCTCTTATCTTGAAATATTATGAATTTCCTTTTCCACTCCTTAAACGAGATTTTCTTCAGAAACCTATTCGTTCGCCATGACAAAAAGAAGTCCCGTGCCTACCAAGAAACTCTTCAGATTCATTACCTACTCCGTGCAGCACAGTACACCTACAGAAGTTAATAGTACCTCAGCACGCCAAACAATTCTCAGTTGAATCCGAAACGTCAACGCGCTCAAAAGGGCCTGTCACTGGATCAGCCTTACAACGGCGCTATATATGTAAAGCAAGATGCATCGCGGATTATCGATAAAGGAACAGAATAAAATACCTCCAAATTACTTACCCAGAGCCAGACGACTATAGCAGACATCCGCACAAGTTTATTTAGATCTGTACATAAAATTTCTAAGTAATCCACGCCGTACTAAAAGTAATTACGCGAATCAGGTCATTCCCATTACAGACCCAGAACATATTGCCGAACACTACAGATCTGTGCTCCGGCGCCCAATCAGTTTTACGCTACACGCACTACGTATGTGATGAAGAAGTTGCCGAATTAATAAGGCGTTCAAAGTAAGTTTTGATTTGAGAACTGCGCTCTTCCGGGCTATTACGCAGCGAGTAGTAGGTACCGTATATTCTCGAATCTAATCCGCACTAGCTTTTGCCGATTTCTTAAACGAAAAAACAAAGTTAGTTCGCGGTTCTAAACCGCACCTTTCCTTCAACCGCCTTCAGAAGTCGCGCGGTGGGTTTCGGCTGCATGGAAAGCCATCCCGGAGAGCATTATCGTCAGATCTTTCAAGAAGTGTTGCATAAGCAATGCTTTGGACGGATCCGATGATGACATTCTATGGGAGGGCGATGGTGAAGATAAAGATGATAGTGACTGGGTGATGGATAACGATTCAGTTATGAGTGATGACGGCGAGTATTATGAATAATAAATTATAAATATTATATAATATTATAAATAATAAGTAAAATAATAAATTATTGTATTGTATTGTTCTTACGGCACGTACAGCGGCTCTATCATTTTTCCAAAATCCAGCTCACGACCGCGAATCTAATCCGCACGCGATTCTAATCCGCATCTGATTT
>Ga0123355_10001805_pt1 | contig 29972 bp, 11 predicted proteins | sample TergutEmb28metaG_3_FD_89872 | JGI IMG/M metagenome (GOLD analysis project Ga0123355, IMG submission 89872) | Embiratermes neotenicus P1 segment gut microbial communities from Petit-Saut dam, French Guiana - Emb289 P1 | ecosystem: Host-associated > Arthropoda: Insects > Digestive system > Gut ... | reverse complement strand
AGCTGTGAACGTATATTTATTAGCCAGCTTAAACTCTCTACAAGTTGAGAATGATTGGAGGCATTCCTCCACCACTCTATATGTATTCTTGACGTGCACAGTGATAATGCTGACAATATTGGCCTTTACAATTCCTTTGACTACAATATCAACAATGTCTAAAAACCCTGTTTTATGGCTATGAATCAAATTTCAGTCAGGAAGATGGGGGTGCGCACTGTAGCCACGAGAGATGGAAAGAAATGCTGAAACCCCAGACGTTGCGCCCACTGCTGATTATCAACCTGTGTTTCTTCCTTCTTCACTGGGGCGGTCTGTCCTCCATCAAGCCATACCTGGTACACGTTCTCCAGAACTTCGGACTGGGGGAGGCTGCCTCGTGGACTACGGTAACTATAACCGAATTATGAGGCGTGTTCAAAAAGAGACCGAACTTTTTAAATAGCGCGCCAACCAGTATAGAGAGCGCGCTGGGGCTACTGAGCGCACCCAGTTTCAGGTTTTGACAACAAACTGCCATTTGTCCCGTTTGGTTCAGGGGGTTCCTCGAGAAGAAAGAAAACAACCATAACGGTTGTTTTCTTTCTTTTGGGTGATTCCCCGATGTATGAATTTTATGTTCCGACGTTTCGGAACAGACAAACGTCCGCACATAAAATTCAGACGCCGGGAGATCGCTCGAAATAAAAAAAAACACAACATTCAGAACACATTGAAAGTTTCAAATCAACGAAGTTATGGCTGATCGGCTCAATCTTTCGCTAGTTTAATGCAACCAGGAAGTTTGCGGCAGTTTTTTCTAAACGTTGGTTTGAAGCTGCCGATTCCAGCCTACTGGTTTAGAGGTAAGGGTCTGGCTGATCTTGGCAGTGGCGGTGCGAGAAGACCCACAGCTACGAGACATTACCCACGATATCAGATGTCAAAGCTCTTATCGTGTATCGACAACAGCACCGCTCTACGATCTGGCATGCCGTAGAGCAGTTAAGGCACTACGCCACAAGCCGGAAGGTCCCGTGTTCGATTCTCGATTTTGTCATTGGAATTTTTTCATTGACATAATCCTTCCGGCACGCACTGTGACCCTGGGGTCGACCTAGCCTCTACCAGAAATGAGTACCAGTAATACTTCCTGGAGGGTAAAGGCGGCCGTGCTTAGGACGATAACCTTAACACCTTCATTTGCCGATTGTCTTGAAATCTGGAAGCCTCAACTTCTTGGAACCCTCAGGGCCTGTCCGGGCTTGTTTAGGGATTACATGCGTACTTATTTACTTACTCCATGGTGCACAGTCCTTCTTGAGAAGCTAACAAGGTTGCAGCTAGTCAAGAAATTCCCCGCATTTCACGGAATCCGAAGGTTCATTACCGCACTCACAAGCGGCCGCCAACTGTCCCTATCGTGGACCAGCCCAATCCAGTCCATATACCCACATCCCACCTCCTACAGATCCATCCTAATATTATCCACCCATCTACGCCTAGGTGTCCCCAGTGGTCTCCTTCCCTCCGGTTTCCCCAGCAAGACCCTACATACCCCCTCTCCTCACCCATACGCGCTACATGCCCGGCCCATTAGGGATTAATTTACTTTTTACCTCTTTACGATACGTTTCAACACCCTTCAATTTTTAGTCCTCTTTTCTCCTCTTCTAACTTCTCTGAACCTTCCTTTTACGTCATCGTCCCTGATTACACCCGGTTACCTTCTTTCTGCGCCCTCTGATGTAGGCATAAGGATACATATACTGTTCATATGCACGCCACAAAAGCACGGTGGGCAATAGAGTCACACATATATCAACAGAATAGAACAAGAATATATCAACTCGTTCTTAATTTCGACACTAGATGGTGTTGCCTGCTTACCTTGAGCCCCGGAGCTCCCCCCCAACCCCCCTTCTATAACACACTCACTTCCCCCAACCTCGACGTGAATTCTACCAATGTTCCTCTCCCTGCCAGACAGAAAAGGTTCGCTATTACATCAGACAAGAGAGCTGACCTTACTGCAAGATCTATATTGTTGTTGTAAAGTCATATATAAAAACAATGCTAACAATATGCGCGTAAAATTCTGGCAACATTTGAACACGTTGGATTTGTTGAGAACTTTTCGACCTTCTCCAAACCTGCTTGACTTTTACGCCCAAATTGTTTGGTACCGGCGCTGTTTGGCATTACTGCAAGGTACGGAAAAGAGCTCTTTTTAAAATACAGACATGCGTCGCTTACCGACGGGAACACGTTCTGAAAAAAGCGTCGTTAGGGGATTTCGTCTTTTCACGAATGTCATACAGTGTACTTACACAAATCTAGACAGTACAGTATAGCCTACTGCACAGCTAGGCTTTATGGCATAGCCTATTCCTGCTAGGCTACAAACCTGTACAACATGTTACTGTACTGAATGCTGTAGGCAATTGTAACACAGTGGTAATATAATATGATATTATATTATAATATTAAAATATTTTGGGACCACCGTCATATATGCGGTCCGTCGTTGAACGAAACTTCGTTATGCGACGCATATCGGTAGTTACGTTACGTGAATCCAAATAAAAATTAATGTACCGCGAGGCAAGAAAAAGATCCTGTGGAATCACACGTCAGTGCGTATGGCATCAAAATTATTTTGGAACAAAATTATAGTCATGTTCACTCAGTGTCGTACCGGGGGGGGAGTTGGGGTGTTCAAACCCCCCCCGAAATTCCGAAGGCCCTCTATAATCGTGCCAAAGTCACCCCCATTGTGAAAACTGTTAAAAATTGCTGAATTTAGGACGCCAACACCCCAAGATGTTCGGAAAAAAGGCAGTAAATTTCTAAACCTACCGTCGGTTCGCAATTGTATTACATTAGCAATGACAAATAAATTGGTTGTCATCATAAATAGTCTTAAAGTACCAAAAATTAAGAAAATTTTACTATATGAAATGAAATTTCTTGTACCAAATCACAGCTGCCTCCAGAACCCCTGACTAGGGGGCTACCGCCCCCAGATCCCCGTTCTCTCTGTCCTCTGGTCGCAACTGAATTTGTTGAACCCCCCCCCCAAACAAAATTCCTGGGTATGCCACTGGTAATTGCTGGTGTACTTTCCAATTTTCACTGGAGTCTGCGGTATTTCCAAACAACCGTTTCCCAAGAAGATAGATGGCACAGGTGAAACAACAGAGTTTCCTCATATTTCCCAATATCAAAGTCCATTACATTTCTTTGAGGGAGGGAAGTAGATTTATTGAGATTGCCTATGCCAACAGCCCAAATACCTAAAAATTTTGACAAACTCAAAATTCGCATTCTGGGTGCTTGTGAGTTAGTTTGCATATAGCTATACTATGCATAAAATAAGATTACCATTTTCACATATATAGTCACTAGTGGGGCTCACACTGAAATCGTATTAATTTACAAAACTTTAAGACTTAGATTTTGCTCCATGAATTTTATTATTGTACTTAGCTTGTTTTTCTTAGTATAATTTGCTTAGTAAATGAGTTCCATTAAAATCACCCTTTGTAGTAAATTTGGCATCTCTGTTGAGTTTTTGTTCTGTGATGCAGAGTTTAGACTATTTTGAATGGAAGTTTGATCTACACTACACCCTCATTATACTGCAGGTGTTAAGTGACAGATGCAACACCCATAAAATAAGCTCTCATTTTCATAATTGTCAACAACATTATTCTAATTTCCATCTTGGTAGGCATCTAATAGTTTATTAATTTTCAGCAAGTTTTCAACGACAAGTTGTGAAGCTGAGCCTTAGTAACGTTACTGTGTCTGTGATACATATATATATATATATATATTCCTTTTCACTAAAAACTTAAACTACACATAGAGAAGACCTTAGAGTTTTTGCACATATTTCTAAGTGTGACTGACACAGTATTTATCGGAGAAAAATATTTTGAGGGAAATTATAGAGAAATACAGAAAAAACGTTTTATCTAATACACTTTTCCACAAGTATTGTGATTTTTTAAATAATTAAGTAAACTTGAACAAGTTTCCCGGAATTTTTGTACTGGGTGTATGCTTTCCAACTTAATGTCTGGAATGTTTTTAATAGAGATATCTTTGTTACACAGCACCATTATATATGCTTTCTTCTCTTTGTATTGTCTACTTTAGTTCACATGTAGTAATATTAAACAATGTTCAATCCCAGATTGGATGTTGAGCACACCAACAAGCAGTGCTGCAGTTGAAGGGTCAGGATGTTTGGGACCTCAATGCATGAAAATTTCCCATCCTTGTGTAGTCAATAGCATGAAATTAATGCCAACTGGAGAACCTCCACAGACATCAGGAAATTTGAGTGTAAATTTAGGTTCTACAAAAACTCCTCTTAACACCCAATCAGAAAATAAGTTTGAATTCCAGTTACTAACACCCCCCCATCAAAATCGGGATTCTGAAACTATGGAACAAGTTGATATTGTTAAAGAACTTCCACCAGCTATTGAAACTGAATCAGATTCATCTGTAGAAACTGAAACATTCAATATCACCTTTTCTAAGGAAGTACCATTAGGTGTTACAAATGAAGCAAGCAGCCACCGAAGCAGTGTGCATATGCAGCCAGAGGTTGATATAATTCAGTTCTTTCCAGAGATTGTACCATGGCAGTCTATTGACATATTGAATGCTACCCACTCTCGTTTGCCTGAGGATGGATGCATGCATAGGAGAGTGAGTGAAGTTGACTCATTGTTTTCACAAGTACAGACTTCAGAACCCTTATTGGAGCCCAAAATAACAATACAAACAAACAGCCCATTAATTCAACTTACAGAGGTGTTGTCAAATCAAGATACAGGGTTGGTGACTTCACAAGTAGAGAGTGGAGATAAACCTGTCAGTGATACTGTGAATTCTGAAAAACTGACACTTTTACACAAAGATTCACATATTGTTACTTCAAGTAGCACAGATACTACAGTTACCAAAGGTGGTGCTGATTTGAATGAGTTGGAAACTACTGTAGAACAAATACTCTCAGAAATGTCAATGCAGGAAAAGCTGTTGGATGAAGCCTCAAAATTTAAATTTCATTCAGAACTGAAGAATGAAGTGCTGGCAGCTCCCATTCTAAAGACACATGTTAATATTTTCAGTGTGCTGCCACATGAAGAAACTGTGATAGAACTCTTACCACGGAAATGTGCAGGAAATATGTGTAATGAAGTTAAAGTAAAATCAGAACAAGCCACAGGCAGTAACATACATGAGAATTCTACAAACTTTGTAGATGTTTGCAATGCAGTTCAGCAAACTGATTTAATTAGTCATTCTGCTGAACCAAAGTCAACAAGGAACCTAGATGAAAGAAGGATAGTTTCCCTTACTCCAATGCCCCATTCTGTCAAGCAGAGGGATGCAGCAAAACTCAGCAACATATCTGAAGACAGAAGTGATACTTTGTATGATTACAAGTGGCCTGATAACTGGCCTGATGATATATTTGCCCAGGTAGTTGATGAAACTATACTGCCAATGTCAATTGGCCACTTGGAACCCAGCAGTTCTAGAGACCGTGAAAGGGTGCACATATGGCCAAATGATGCAGTTACGCAGATTTCTAACAGTTCGGAGGAGAGTGAATGTATGGCTTGGTCCACAAATTTGTCTACTGATCCATTTAAATCCTTGTATGCTCCCAGTGATAAAAATTGTATACAAATTACAAATCATGCAAGTAAATTTGGTAATGGTGTTCAGACTGATGTTTTTAATGAAGTGAACCCAAGGCACAGTCTTCATGAGCTGGAGGAAACTGTGAGCCAGTTGATAGCTGACGTAGAGATGGATGAGTCACAGCTACTGAAAAATCTGTCATGCTTGAAGAGTGCAGATGTTAAGTATTCACACTCAAGTGGGGATGCTCTTTTACAAAGTGACCATCTAGATCCAGAAAATACCATCTCTAATGCTAAAACTCCTCACTGTGAAAGTTTTAAAAAGCAAGAACCTTTTGAAGACAGCAGACCTATCAGAGCTGAGGTTAAGGTTTTGGTTAAAACATCAGATACTGGAAAAGAGGTAATAGAAATCCGCAGCATGAGAGAGTATTTTGATACAGAAGTGACACCTCGACAAGAAAGTAGTCTTTCTGTGTTCAGTGCAGATCTGAAGTCTTCCATGGGAGTGTTAGAGAACTTCCAAAAACAGCAAACCTTCCCTCAAAATGTGGAACTATCAGAGAAACACATCCCATTAAAGCTTACACAATCATCTTCTGGGTTCAGAATTGACAAAAACATCCAGCTTTTACATGAACTTTCGCAAAATGACACGCCCAATAGAAACATATTTCAAAATGTTCAGATAGGAAGTGACTTGTCAAAAAATGTTGAATATGTTCCATTAGAGCATGATCAAAATCAAGTATACTCTTCAGTTCTTCCAGAATATCAACAGCACTCCATACAGAAACCATTTGTGTTGCCTCCTGATGGACTGCTGGATGATTCTGCAGTACACAAACCAAAAATGTACAAGGAAAGGCAAAAACTGCACATTCAGGAAGGTAATAAACAACAGGTGTTATGTTATGAAGACCAGCAACATGAGCAATATAGGTCAGGAAAAAAGTCACACAGGTACAGGCAACAGCAAAAGACAGAGCAACAATTAAAATCTTTTGAAAGTTGCAACTTGGAATTAAAAATAGAAGATAACAAGGAGAATTCAAAGTTTTCCCCAGAGATACAAAATATTAAGTACGTTAAAAAAGTGAAAGAACCACAAAAGGTATCTGAAATTGGGACAGATGAAAAATGTCAACAGGTAATAGTGCACCAAAAATCAGTGCTGGAACAGACACAGATATTTCAAGATCGTAAAGATAAAGAGAAAATTCACACAATACATCCAGGGGGACAGCATGGAAAACACGGGATTAATCCTGAACAAGAACAAAAAAGACAGGATGGGCAGTTTCATCAGATTCAGAGACTGTTTATTCGTTCACCTGACTTTACATTGTCAGAACCTTTAAACATGTTGCCACTAGGCGCAAACAACAAGCAGCAAAGTGTAGCTGTAAAGGAACAGTCACAGCACATACAGAAACTTCTTGTTCGATCTGCAGATTTTGAAGATTGCATAACATTTCCAATAGTAACACCCCCATCTTCATTACAAACTAAGTTACATCCACTCTCATTCACACCATCTCAACCGCCTCAACAACTGCCCAAAACAAAGCTTTTTGAAAATCTTCCCAAAGCTCCCCTTGTTTCTGAAGAAGATCTACATTGTGTATCTCCACTTAGCCAAAACAGCCCTCCTCAGAACCTCTTTTTTTCATTTCTGCCAATAAATAATATATCAGAAATGCCAGATGGCTTGAATACATACACTCCTCTTGCACGGTGGTTCTCCATGCCATCTCTTGTAATGGAGCCAATTTGTCCCTCATCAATTACCACCTCCCTAAATAGGACATCCATTTCTTCATGTCTTACGAGGGTTGTATCATTGCCTTCTCTTCAGGATTTCTTACCTCCCTTACATACTCAACATAATGAATCATGTTTACCCTCATATCACAGCACTGATGAAGGACAAAAAGACAGGTCTACTCTGATTAATGATGGCAATGAGATGTCATGCATTGTGCAAAATTTTTCAAACACCAGTCATACAAGTTCACCCTTGTCAGTGCCATTTTCCTCCTTCACAAGACCAGACACCCAAACATCATTCTGGCAACAAAACTCCTCCTCACCCCTGTCACCTGGCCTTTCCAGAAGGCGTTGTGATAAGTCACTTGGCTCTTCCCATTCATCCCCATTTTCTTCATGTCACAATGAAGCAGCAGCATCTTGTAGGTCTGCCATCTGTTCTATACATCATGGAAGAAAGTTTCCAGATGTCTTTAAATCTATTTCTTCCAACTATTTGCCAAATCCAATGATAACTCCCCTACACAAATCTCCAGGAACTATAAGAAAACACAGACAGGATCATACATCATGTGTGGATACCACTGCTTGCTCTCAGATGCCCTCATCTAACATTCAGGGTATTTTAGATCCTTGGTACCTACAAACAGATTTCCTGTTGTCCCCTGTAGTAATTCCCTCAGGATACTGTACATGGGTCCCAACTCCTGACCAGCAGATATACAACAGAGGTAAGGATGGGGCAGATTTTAAAATCTCAGTTCACAGACCGATAAGCTTCACTGATAATAACTTAACAAAATGATTGCTGAAACAAGTACATTGCATTTATTCTAGGAGATTTATTTTCAGATGTAAAGTTTTGTGTGACATTTGAGTTATATGTTACTATAACATGCATGCATTTTTCAGTTCACTAATAGTAAAAGTAGTATACAGTGCTACCTGTAGCAAGTTATCTAGGTTTGTTATGCCATTCATAACAGCATGGCCTTGCAGCTGATACTAGGCAGTTCTAAGGTGTGAGTTGATGAATTAACTCTGACAGAATATATTCCAGAATCTGGACAATTTTTATACATATACATTGCAGTTTGTTGCTTTTCTGACACAAATCTTGCATTTTGCCACTCATTTATACATATTACTATCATCATCAAGGAAATATACAAGGTGAGAGTCTGTCATTTCATGAAGCATCTTTTAAATTAAGTAATAGCAATTAAAAACTGTGGAAATATGTCATCTTAAGTTGTAAGATTAAGCATAGTTTATGACTGCATAACAATATGCATATGTGGACACATTATAAAACTGTGCAAATCCTGTCTGACTACATGAATGTTGACACATGAATCACCAGAGGAAAAAATGGTACTATTGGTTGCTTCAATATGTCATCTGTTTTCTGTCTCTCTGTCTTTATTTAGTTCAACATACAATAATTTCAACTCCTTCACTTGTCACAGTGCAGTGGTTAAAGGCATAGTTTCCACTAAGTCGGTACATTGCTATTCCATGTGGAGAATGCATTACTGCCTCATAATGCATTACTTGTTAGTGCTAATTGTAGGATGGTGTTGCATAGCATGGTATAAGGTAAGTGAATTCTTAGCTAATCCAAATAGTGTGATTTAGGAATGTCACATGTACTTCACATGTCACATTTTAGCATTGAATGATATGGCTTGAGTGGAATTCAAACTTTCTTCTTACTGCTGTGACCATGTGTTCCCTACAAAGAAAGTTTATTGAGTTCTATGAAACCATAAATTTTCTCAAGTGTACATTAATTATATTAATTCTGTCTAGAAGTATCAACGTTAAATGGCTCTGAACTGTATGACAACGCATTCCCTTTTAAGAGTGATTTTATGGTAATCATACACAGACAGTATGTATACATGGTGTGTTTCCAAGTAATGATATTATTTGCCCATAACCTGGTATTTGTACCTTTTGTATTTATCTATTTTTTAACTTTCATCAGGTATGTGAATTGTATTACATACCACTCTTATGACAAGGAACATCATCTTTCGTCTAATTAGAGCAGACATTCTGATTCATGTTTCACATGCATTTAGAATTTAGGGTGAATGGCTTATGTTAAACATAAGCCATGTAAGATACTGAATGTAACATTACAGGAAAGTCACCCACAGATGTATCAAGTGGAGACATGGTGAAAACCTCCCCTATCATTGTGGGAGTAATGGAGAAATCAGTTCCGATATCTGACATCAAGAAGGAAGATTTTTCAAAAACAGGGGTAGAATCAACACCGACAACAGAGTTAGATCATGAACTTCGGAGAATTTCAGATGAATTTATTGCTAAAGAGAAAAAGGCAGCTGAAGAAGTGTCTCCCATCAGAGCAGTATCAGAAGTAGTGACTGATACTCTTTCAACTTTTGACAAACAATGTAGTAAGGAAGTTCATGAACCTTCATATGTGTCAGATATATTAAAAACGGTAGGTGATGAGTTGAAGGAGACTGCAAGCAATGGTGAAGCTGCAAACATTTCTGAAACATTGATCAAAACAGATGTTCATGATCAGGTAATGAAAACAGAATGTGGTATTAAAAAACTAGAAAGTGTTGTAGCAGATGAAATGGTCGCAACTAAGGACCTTATTGATACTGTTAGGGATGACAAAATCAAACTTACAGAAGATGATGCAATAATATTTGGTGATTTGAAGAGCCCATCTCAAGAAAACTTACTAGACAGAAGGGCAGAGGTGTGTAAACCATTATTTTCAGATGAGGATCAAGACAAAGAAATTATAAACATTGAAGAATCAAAAGATACAGGAGTCATTGATTACATAAGTGACATATCTCAGGTGAATTTTGCAGAGAGGAAAATTCAGACGTCTGAACCATTAAATTCAAATGACAAATCAGAGAGTGAAATCTTAAAAGATGCAGAACTAATTGATAATGTAAAACATGTATCTAGAGAAAAATCAGAGGCTACAAAGATTAAGGATTTTGAACCAAGAATTTCAAAAGTAGAAGGAGATATTTCAAAGGTTGCTGTGCAAATATCTGTAGAAGAGGGCGGAAAAGATGTACTTAATACTATTGAGAAGGAAATAAAGCCAGCTGCAACTATTCAGTCCTTCCCCAAAGTAAAAGAAATTCAGTCAGAGACCACACCCATTATAACAACTCCAACACTGTCCCGTCGAGGGCTGGGGGGTTCACAGCGCTTGTCCCGGGACCAGCGTCCACCTCCACTTGATGTTTCCCATCTCACATTGAGTAGTGAAGAAGGGACAGATGAAGATTTTGATGCAGCAGGATACATTGTTACTGAGCCTGCAGACGAGGATGTACCAAAGCAGGAATGTCAAGAAGATACTATTTATCGCATAAACTCCTCACCAGATATACTGACAGAGCCTCCACTTAGAAAAGTTTCTAGTGAAGCAGTACCTTCTGTTCAAGTGACAGAGGACATCAGAGACACTGTACTCTCAGAAGTTCCTACTCAGATACAGGAAGAAGGATCCGTTAATGAAGCTGAACAAGCAATGGCTCAACTAGTACAAGTACAGTCGGATTCTGATACCTCAGAAAAGGTTCAGAAAACAGGAGCAAGTGGACAGGTTTACATACAGCCAGAAACTCAGCATTCTGAAAATACCAAACCAACAGTCCAACCATCTGTATCCATGGAAAAGGTTATAGAAGAGCCTTTGATGGCATTTGACACTGTAACTGAGTTACAGATACCTACTTTGGTAACCATAGAACACTGTGAGGATGAAGTGCAGAGACACAAACCAATGTTTCGTATAGAGTCAGATGATTCCCCTGAGCAAGGAATGGAGGACATTGAGGCACTTATTGAGAAAGCAAATCGTGAACTTGCTTTAGAGATGGAGAGGGCAGGTTTGAAAGTGCCAGACGCTGATGATGATTCTGATGAATCTCCTGAAGAGGAGGAGTCACATTTCAATGTGCATATTCCAGAATGTGAGCCAGAGACAGCTGAGAAAGAGGTTTTTAGAACAAAGGAATCTGATTCCACACAGGAAAGAAAGCTGCGTCGTGTGGAGCGGCGATTTGAACGCATGGCATCAGAAACATTAGAGAACGAAGCTGCAGCACAGGGCAGCAATGCACCTGAAGTTGAATTACATCATGAGGCAGAGTTTGAGAGAATGGTATCACAGCTTTCTACAGAAGAGGTTGCAGACTGTCAGCGAGAGTACTTACAGCTTTGGGATGAAGGGGGTTTGACACCATCTGAAGACTGGGATTCACATGATCCTGACACACCAAGTGGTGAGTTGGAGGAAGACTCCACCACTGCATCACAACCAGGTACTTCAGTGTGATGATTAACCCATGATCTTGGCTCTTTGACAATGAAAGAACTTCAGGTTGATTACTTCTGAAGTTCATTGCAGTGTAAGTTTTTTATTTTATATAGTAATTTACATGGCATACACATTTGTTTGCCAAAAACTGTCAGTTTCTATGTGCACACTCTTGTCTGATGGTGTACATGGTATCATCAGAATTTCGTTAACTTTCTGTGTTTATATACTCCAGAATAATTGATCTTGAAAGGACAAAATTTTTACATTTTCTTGTTCTTTGTAACTCCCCCATTATGTAATGATATTAACAGCGTAAACTGATGCCACTGATTTTTTAATCTGTGAAAAGCACTGAGCTTGGCTATATAGAACTGAATGTGTTACCCCATGAAAAGTATTGAGTATGATAGGCAAATCTTTGGTAGACTTTGAGTAGAAGTAAAATTCATTTTTATATTATAATAGTAATTAAACATACACCAATTCTTGTACATGCACAAGGAAGTTACATATGCTTACATTAAACTTTTATTTCTTATATATGCTGTTATTATTGAAAACGTATAATATATTGATTTCCAAGAATTTAGGCTAGAAAAATATATTGTTTATAATTATCAGCATTTATTCAACTTTGTGCCTTATGGAGGTACTGGTAGTTCCTGACTAACATGTTAGTTTCATTCAGAAAAATCTCATGTAGGGATGAACTATGTTAGCTAGTCATGAATTTCCCACAAGAAATAATATAAATAAGTGGCTTTCAATACAAGTCCAAATTCTGTTCACATTTTCACAGCATGCAACAATGATCACAGTCAGACCAAATGGGTAATAGGTGTATTGAACTGAAGGACAGTAGATGTGGAGTCATTGAAGAGAAAGTGACATTTGAAAACACTGAGTTAGCCCACATACATACATACATACATACGTACATACATACATACATACATACATACACACACATATCATTTCAGAGGTCCACAAATTCTGTCATACAACAGTCGGACATGAAACTTGTCAGAAAAACACAACACACAAACAAAACAAATGAATACAATACAATAAACAAATATCAAATATCAGGAGGGTTCTCAGCATCAGGATATGATTCAGTTCTGTTGGTAAAAAAAAATAGGCAAGTTTCTTTTGAGGGTGTTGCGTTTTTTTATAGAATTTATTGGAATTGGTCATGTGAAATTTCTGTTGAATCGTTTTGGCCTGAATTTTTTAGGAAGATATCAAGATTTAGTCATTTTACCACCTGTTTCCTCTTCTTAAATCCTAATAAGGCTTGACTCTTCCTCATGATACTCATTATTTTTTAACAGTCTCAATTTGTCAGTCGTGTTCTCAAGCAAACTCAAAGCTTCAATTATATTTTAGGTTCACATCAGAACGTCTTTTTTCAGATTCTGTATTGTAACATCTTAAAAAATCTACTCCCGACTCGTTGGGTGCAAAGACAGTGTCTTTATGTGGCTGCATTAACTTTTCTTCATTTGACCCAGCAGCTTGACTAATCTGCGTGCTGCAGTCATCAAAGCCAACCTCTGTACTCAGTACCACCCTGATCTTGCAGTTTTTCTTATTTCCTTGCCCAGCTTGTAGCTTTGAAAATTATAGATTTGGAGAGCAATCTTTTCATATTCCATTCGTGCTGGTTAAGACTTCTTAGCCTAGGCACTGGCTGTGATGTCTGTGGCATGATTGATGTTGAAACATTTCCAGAATTCCTATACACTGGTTTTGTTTTTGCCATCCATTGTTGCTTTGAGTGCAACAAATGTGCTTGGAACATCATAATAAGCCTTGATGTAACAACAGTTTTTTCATCAGGTAGCTGGAGACTTGGCATGTTGGGAGGCAGAAGGACAACTTTTATATATTTGTGTAGTTTCTCAGTGTTAGTGAGATATACAGGAGCATATCGAACAAAAGTAAAATATTGAAGACTCTATTTTTGATCATGCAGTTTGTTTTTGTTTCTTGGTGCTGTTTTGATAGAACTGTTTAGTGAAAAATGGGTCTGATATACTATGTTTCATCATAGACCACCATTAAACAGAAGGGGAGTAGTTTAGGAATCCCCTCAGTGATTAGCACTCTTTGCCTGGTGGATGACAAGATGCTTCAGCTAATAATATCTGTTAATATTGCCACCTAAGATCACAGTTACTTGAGACTTTGCTCCCTTGGAACCTGGAGTTGGTCACTCTTCCTTGGGAATGTATGTCCTTGTAGGTGTCCTCTTCCAAAATAAGCCAATCTAACATATGCCAGACACCCCCTTGGCTCTATAACCCATCTTCTTTAGCAGCATATTATAACATTTCAGCGCCCAAGACGTTTGAAACTAGACATGCTGCGTATTTAACATTGGCTTCAGGATGGAGATCTTTTTTTTTTTAAGTCTTCAAAAATATTTCCATGAGATTTTTGATGAATTTTTCTTTATGTGGTTTTCAGTTTATGTTATAATTCTTCATGTAATTACAGGTTTTGACTCTAATTACCAGCTTATTTCTGGAGGTTTAGATCTAGCAGAAGTTGCTGTAATTTTTGCAACATTTGCATGGATTCATGAATGCCATCCAAAAGTTAGTGTCACTTTGTTTAGGCCAGTAATATGGACGTCATCACATATCTTTCTGTTGTTCTCATACCAATGAAGCACAGTTCCGGGCTGCTCTAATGTTATACCATTTCTACATTTATTACTTTTACCATCAATGATAGCTCCTGACCCTTGCCACTCATTACTCCTATTTTGCATACATGCTAAATACAGAATGTAAAAACTTGATCAAAGCCACTTGACAAACACAAGAAGGAATCTATGATGTTGTCCAGGAGGACCAATGGGATAAACTTATATCCAAAGGTTGAATGAAAAGTATTGCATCTACCTACGTACAACAAATATGTCTCACTCTTACTGTAATATACCAGAACATTCCATTGCCATGCACAAGTTTTGTCAAACAGTGTGCTTTAGTTGGGAGAAAACTCTCCTTTTAATATTATGTTAGTCAAGAACTGCCAGTACTATCTCATTTACCTGGAGGGACTAAGGTAAAACATAAGAACTCCATTCATAATAGCCTCTGTCCTGACCCAGATTTGATCTAAGCACCTTGAATATATATGTAATAAACACTGTAACTTACACAGACTTGCTTTAGAAAAGAAGATAATATTAAACAATTCATAAAGGCATTAACTTTGAGCATCTGAACTGGTTTTATTAGTCTGCAATAACGTTCAATGTGGCCTGATTGCTGGTGATGGCAATGAACTTATCAACTTCAGGGAATTTGTAGAACAGGGTGCTTATCAGCCCCTTAACAGAATACCTTTTGCCACATGTTTACATAAGTAGTACCACTAGTGTGATTATAGGTAGTGGATTTCATATTTGGCGACATGGAATCAGAATTACTATCTTATCTCAACCCACATATGTCAGAGGACAAATTAACAGGCTTATATGGGTAAAATTTAACAAGTGGTATGTAAAAGAGGTATGAACATTTTCTTAAAATTTCTATCATCCTTGTAAAGAAAGTCATAAAGTGCATGTATGTATTTGGACGAAAGTGTACAATATTTTGACAGTTCTCATTATCAAAAATTATACAAAGAGCCAAGAATATTTTTAGTAACAAGTACACTAGTTGTAACTGAGACAGGGAGAGAAGCTGTGTTGTAGTGCCACTCTGTGCTGTCTTGCTTTCTTACATTGCTTCTCATGCAGTAAGATTCTTGTTGCTCTTGCTCTTTTTCTTTCTTCTCTCACTTTCTGATTGCCTGAACATCAGAATGGGGCAGTATATAATTATAATTAAACATCATACAAATGACAGTCCATTGTACTGCTCATAACAGAATGGCTGCACATGTTAGGCACACATCAGATGACAGGGCAATGTAGACGATCAGAAGACACATGTGTGTTGTTGTGTGTCACAGTGGCTGCTGCTGCTGCTGATGATGATGAAGAGAAGCCTCTGGGCTACTCCAGTAGCTTGACAATTCCCGAGATTGTGATCGATTGCTACGACACTCCTGATACCACCTTGCTCGATCCATTCAAGTTTGACCTGTGGCTCGTTCATGACCAGACGGACCCTGACTCTTTCATTTCAAGTGAAGAGGCATTGGATGAAAGTGATGGGGAGGATAACAGGAGTGAATTGTTTCATGAAGTTGATCTCAACCAGCAGCTATTGACTGACAATAATCCCTGTACAGAACTGGATGCTGACACACTTCCATACTTAACATATTTCTTAGCACAGGCAAAAGTAGAATCAAAGGCTCAAGTTAACACTACTGTTTGGTGCAGTGATGAGAATGTGCCCACCAATAGTCATGTGGCAGTGAAGGCAGACCAGAAGGCTAACAGCAGTGAGAATAGAGGTCTGTGTAGGTTGCCAGATGTTGCTAGTAGATTGCACCAGTGCAGCAGATCATGCTTGTATGTGTACTCAGGCCCTCACATTAAACGGGAACCTTGTAGCCTTGAGCAGAGTCCTCTGGGTGAGTCGTGCAGTTCCCCTTGCTGATGGTATGTAGTGGATTTCTTCTAGAAGCAAATGTTTCGGATACTCTGTAGAAGCAGTCTTTGAATATGATGCTTGGTGTGATTAACATTGTGGACTGTACTAACAACAAATTATCTCTGCAGCAGTCATAGTTCCATATTCATCCACCGTGTATGGAAAGTGGAAATCTTCAAGTCTGTGTGATCTACTGTAATGAGATTAGAATAGTGTCACTAACATGTGGCGCACTTTAGCATTGCAAATCATTTCACAATTTAAAAGTAATACAAAAATGACTAATCTGATTTCACCTATCTTGCTCTATCAAGAAGGTCATTCTGTTAGGGCTGACCAGGTCTTTTTGTGCATATGAGCTTGTTGTGATTTCAGTGTATGCATGTTGAACGTCATACTGTGCTCAGTGATTTCCAAATTCAGGTGTTGTGGCTATGGCCTCACCATTTTGGGAATTGCTGACTTGTTGTACAGCACATTTTTACTTTCACTAACAACGTACTATGTTTAGTACCAATGATGCACATTTTGAATTCAGATATCAGTGCCATTGTTGCAACATCATTTTCTCATAAAGTAATTATGCTGGATTTTGTACCTTTTTGTATTTGTGGTCCTTATTTCTGATACATATATTTTCATTTGAAATGAGTAGTGTTATGCAATAATGAAATACAATACTGATGGGATTCAGTGTATGTTATTGTACCTTACATTCACAGCAAGAATTTTTGTCAGAGTTTCTGACAGTGGGAAGCAACTAGCATGACCATTCAGTGTGAACATGTAACATGTATATGTGATTTCATTTACAGAAATACTTTGTTCTGGAGGTGTTCTACTGCTTGAAGTTTAACCATAGAAATGGCAATATACTTTCCTGTAACAGCACCCAGCAAGTTCTTTATTAGAAAATACACTTATGCAGTGACAGTTGCAAATTCAAAGTGGTCTTGGTTCTTACACAATTGCAAGCTGCTCCTCATAGGAATACAGACATAATCTTCCAATCTTATGTTTCCAACTTTGGCTTCTACATAACAATGCACTGTTATTTTTTGTCTACTGATTTACTATGTTGCTTTAGTGTGTGTGAAATTAGGTATTCTAATCACTTTAATTGTTGTGTATGAAACTCTGTCTGCTAATGTATAAAAGCAAATGTCCTGCACTATGTATCTGCATTTATGCCATAATGAATGTAGAGTAGCTGTTCATGACTTTTATAATTAGAAAACTCATTTTCTTACTGCCACATCAGTTTACATAGTTTTCTTGTCCTCTGTTACCTACCTGGGCATAGCTCACTGTTATATTTCTGAGACAGTTTTCTTACAGATCCTTTCCTTTGTCTTGCTGAGTGACACAACATGTGCGGTATTTTCAAAACCTGGAGATTTCAGTTTATGATTTCTAATTTTATGTGAAAGAATGGTTATATATTTTCAGTCATTGGTTTCACATGTGGATATATTGTATACATTACATATTTCTTTAGTGTAGGGGCTTACTCATTGAACTTTAAATTCTACTAAATGGTATGTCTAATGTGTTTGCAAATGTATGTATTTGATGCTCTTTCTTAATTTATATGTTTATGTCCATTTTATTCTTTCCACTTTTTCAAATTGTTTGTTTGAAGTACCCATTGATATACTGATAAGCATATTTTGATATCATAGTAAGTTAAATTGCATCAAGTCATATAAGATTTTTATACTCTTGTTGTTTTCAGTTTTTCACACTTAAATTCTGTGTTCCTGATTTCTATCATGAACTGTGATCACTTGACTTATGTGTGTGTAGTAATATCTGATTCTGAACTTTCATTATCCTGGTTTCAATGTTGTAAATTTTAATTACCACATTTAGACCCTTTTATTCAGTAACAGCTGGGTTTCTTATGAAAGAATATGAAAGGAACTAATATTCTGAAGAATATGTCATGCAAGTAACAGGTACAGGCAGGTATATTGTGTCTTACAAACATGGATGAGCTGCTTTGGCTATGTGTGTATATGAATATCTATGTGTGTGGGTGCGTGTGTGCATGCATAAAAGGGGAGAGGGAGGTGGCTGCCACCACAGAAGATACAACAGTTATTGTACTTGTACATATTAACGTAACACCTTGTGTGAGAGTGAATATTGTCCCACTAACCAACTTGCCCTCTCTTCTAGAGAGCACCAGACTACTAACAACAGAGTTGGATCGCCAGGAACCCAGGGTGGAGGAGCCCCTCATCCTACACCCAACTCCAAGCCCTCGTCCTGTTCAAAAACCTCAATTACATGAAGACAAACCCTGTCATTTCCAGGCATCCCCAATGGAGCCTGTAGCTCCTGGACTTGCTTATGAAGTTGCCCCTGTATCACACATACCAGTTCGAGTCAGTGTTGGGATATCCCCTTCTGAGGCCGCAGCTGTGTTAGAAGATTCAAAGACTGATACTGTAAAATCTGAAGGAGAGAAAGTTATTGAGGTAGATATCCAGAGTTATTCAGATAGAAAAAAGTTCTGGGAACAAATGACAGGCTCGGCAAAGACTGCCACTGAAACAGTCCCTAAACTTCGCGCTCAGAGTCAGGAAACAGTAGCACCACCCGTGCCCAAGCCAAGGTCTTCAGTACCCACTCCTGCACCATTGAAATCAGTGCTTCAAGAAAGTGGTATAATTAAATCAGAGGCAGAAAGTGATACAGATACCACTACTTTTAGCGATTCTACCATCCGCATGCATCCTCCACCAGCCTCAGTGAGCAAGCAGTCCACGATCACTGGCTCCTCGGACACTTCAGATCGTGAAGGTTCTGAAACGGAAGCCACAGACGTTGCAATGAGCCAGATTACTGGTGTCCCGACTACAGCTCCGTCTGCAGTTGCGGTGTTCAGCCAGCAGTACTCTCACGCTGAAGAGGAGGAGGCAGGTAGTAGTGATTCGGAGGCAGAATACCTTGCCAAGTGCATGGAAAAACCTTTAGCGTACGAGAATACAGCCTTTGTAGGAGATGACGATGGAAGCAGCAAGCCCTCAAGTCTTGTTGGTTCTCTAGATAGCAGTGAAGATATTCCCACAATTTCAAGTAAACGAGCACTATTTGAAAATAATCTTGAACAAACTTTGCCTGTGGCAGCTTCGAGGAAGGTTTATGGGCGATCTATATCTTTACCTACTGAAGATCTCATTCCATTTGATCAAAATGGAAGCGTACGTGCCAAAAAACGATATTTCGAGGCTCAGATCAAGAAGGAAATGGTTGTAGAACAGCTTATGACGCAGTTAGATGAAGAAGCTTCACCTGAACATAAGGCAATCACCCAAAGTGCTGCCAAGCAGCCAGACGATAAGGAAGGTGCAGTGAGGCATCAGACACGTGGTGATATACCCTGCCATGAACTCTATGAAAATGTAGAATCTCTGGTTCCAAAGGAAAAGAACATTCTGACATCAATCAAACACATAGGAAGGGAAACCCAAGAAGACATTTCACTGGAAGGTGGATATTACGTAGGTGCTACAACAGAAGTTACGAAATTGCGAGATGGAACTGACGTAAAATTCAGAGTTATCACCGACGTTCCAGAGAAGTGTGTTCAGAAGCCAAGACACAAAACCGAAGATGAGACTATGCATGTAGAAGATGTTCGAGAAAGTACTCTAGTTTCTGAAACCAAAGTTGCAAGTGTAAAGAATTTAGCTAAAGATTTTGAAATACAGTCCTATTTATCGGGTGAAGAAACAACAGTAATTCCAGATTCGTGTGCAAGTCTTCGTGCAAAACATAAAGTATTGGACACACACATTTCTAGCAGGCCTCATTCTACAGAATATACAGAACAAGGCATGGATAAAGATTTAGAACAGCAGGTAAAAATGTCAGACTTACAGGTACATGATACTGAGGAGAGGAAAGCAGTCAAAGACATACGAACAGTCTTCGAGAGTAAGGTCCATGCAACAGCATCTCAACCTTCAGGTGCAGTGTCACATTCTGCTGAAGAAGAGGGTTCATCCAAGACGAAGGTAATGGAAGTGATGTCTAAGGTGACAGATATCGACGTGCTCTCAGAAACTCGAGAGGAACAGATAAGTGATCAGTTAGCAGAGATGCTACACTACAAGACTGAAAGCGTTACCAAACCATCTGATTCGCTGGAGGTACACGTTGACAAGAGTGAAATTGAAGAGACTGAAAAGGAACGTGTTATAGAGAAGGAAATAAAAGCAATGGAGTCCTGCAGAATAGATGATGATGGTGCGGCATCCGTTACTGTAACTTTGTCTGGTAAACAACATTCAGATAGCTACAGTCAAGGAGAAAGCGAGGATACAGCTTCTGAATCGGACGTTACACCTGAGGAACATCCACTATACCAACCAGAGGAACATATTCACGATACTGTGTGGGAAGTTCCAGTACAAGAACAGGCAGAATCCGTGGTTGTAGAGACAGTACAGGACATACCCCTTGAGAAGCAAATTATAGATGAAAAGGATGAGGACGAGAACGTTGCAATCAGTGAAATACAGTTAAAAATGTCAGAGGAAGAGGCCCGAATTATTGCAGAAGAAGTTGTCGACAGCATAGAAGCTGAGGTTGCTAGAAGAAGTGACTTAATCCTCGACACAACATCACCACCCGTTCCGCCACCAGAGACTGCCGAATCACAGGTAACCGAATATCTGCGACAACTGGCCGGCAAGGAGGAACTAGAACCACGTGAGGTTCAGCTCATAGAGTCAGTCCTGGCCAGCAAACACCGAGAAGAAATGAAGAAGTTGGCCCGCACGGACACAACTACATCCAGCATGGAGATTACAGACGAGGACTTGCGCAGTAGTGGCGTGGAAACTGATTTATCACCGCTTGACAGCCAAGCTGGTCGAACTAAAGATGACAACGAACTCGAAGCTGTAAGCTTTAAGCTGCAAGGTGAAGAAGTTGTCGAGAAAACTTTGGCTGAAGTACGCGAGTCTTTAGAAGCAGCACAGGAACAGCTTATCGAGCAACATAAGAAGAAGGAAGAAGTGATTCAGAAGAAAGAGTCGCCCTCAGAATTCGAATTCAAAGTGTTAAGTTTCGAAAAATGTCTTAGCGAAAGCATTGAGGAATCACGTTTTGAAGATGTCAGTGCAACTGCTGACTACACTGAGGCCAGAAAGGACGGCAGAACAGTGCGTCATGTCACTGACGTGGCTATGTCTGAAAAAGATGAAATAACTGGAGATTCAAGTAACACGGAGAGAGCAAAGATAGTTGTTGGCAAGGATGGTGTGCAGGAAATAATTGACAGTAAGCAACATGTCCTTGAGGAACGGGATATTAAAACAAAGAAATCTACGTTCGAAGACATTGGTATGATGAGAGAGGAGGTAGGTGTTACGGGTGAGCATCGTATTTTTGCATCCTTTTCAGATGATGAGGATCGGTCTTTGATGAGTAAGGTATCAGAAACTGAAACACAAAGAAAAGGCGGGGTTATTCAGGCAACGAGAATTGCTGAAGAGAAGGAAAGTAGTGAAGCTACAAAAGAGGAAAAACTTGTGATTGAGAGTAAATGGGAAGAAGAACATTCCGGTTCTGTTTACGAGAAACAAGATATTGTACAAGGCCAAACTGCAACAGCGAAGTGGGTAGGGACAGAGACAAAAGTGGAAGAGAGCACAGAAGATGGTGAGATGAAGACTGAATTCAGGCGAAAAACCGATTCTAGTTTGGCTGGAGAAAGTAAGGTTGAGAAATTGTCGACTGCTAAATTTGTTGAAAGAAAATACGGTGCAGAACAGGAGACGTATGTTACGGAGATTTCAAGATCAGAACAAAATACTGAAGAAGCAATGAAGACGGAAAGAAAAGTTGAAGTTAGGAAGAGTTTCAAAGTTGATTCTGGTGTCCCAGAAGCAGCCGGAATGGATCAGGTGATGCCGACATTGACTGAGGGCATAGAACTGTCGAACGAAACTGTCCGTGTGATAGAGAAGGAGATCAAACGAACATCGAGCGAAGAGTCACAGCGGTCTGTGTCTCAGGACGAGTCCACAAAATCACCTATAGATTCATCGTCGTCATCAGGACGTCGGAACGAGGTGGAAGCTGTGCGTGTTATTGAACGGCCTGACTGTAGTGAGGCGACTGTCGTCATGCGACACAGCCGCCATTTCAAACCAGATGTCGAATCATCTAGTTCTGGAGAACGAAGTGGTAGTGCAACATTGCGTACGGACAGGCGCTCAGGTGCTGACTTTGAAGCTTGGTCAAGTTCAGGTGAAAGTCATTACCATTCCTTCGAACAGACTTCAGAAAGCGGTCGCACTTCTAGTCGCCCTTGCTCTTCAGATGTTGAAGCCCTAATGGCGGGAGTTGGTACCGCTGGATCATCTGAATACGAATCTGCCTTGACATCTCAAGAACTTTCAGCTCGTTCTACATCTCATGAATACCACACAGCCGTCAGCTCCTTAAGCTCTCGCGACTCAATGAAATCTTTGGACTCTGAAAGTTCTGGTCACCTAGCTAGTATCGAAATTTCTAGTGAGGCCTCAGAAACTCTCGTTCCTTCTGCCTTAGAATTAGAGAAGGATATGGAAGGAGCCTCAGGAACGTTGATCATGGAGGACGAAGACTTTGAACGTCGGGAATTTACATCCCATCCTCCCGTAACAGGGGAAGAAATAGACACATACGACACAGCAGAGCCTGTTCACGTCATCTGTGGAGAACTAACGCCGCGTCAGCACGTGTTACACACCTATACTGGTTCAGATGTATCTGATGCAGTCTGTTCAAGTATTTTGGATGCGTCTGGAATTGATAAAGGTGAAACCTCGCAGACAGATGATGGTCGACAAAGTCCGTTTGAACTAATAAGTGAATCTGAAGTTCTTGAATATCATGGGGTAGATATGGGTGGGTCGGAGGACGAAGATGTTGATATTCCTGAGCGGAAGGAAATTCCTTCTCTGTTAACTGACGAATCAGGAGGAGATGAAAGACCGCACTGCATGAAACGATCTCATGAGATGATTTTCCAACCAGAACCCAGACCTATTATAACAGACAGTCCTCTGTCTGAAACCGCTACGGAAGAAAAATTTGGTTCGAGTGTTGAGGAGGGTAGCATTCTGAGTGTGAGTCTTTCTAGTGCTTCTGAAGCCACAGGCCTCAGGACAGTGATAGAACTTTCGAGGGCAGATTCTGAACGCATGGATGCGTCAGTCACCTCTGAGCAGTTAACAGTTTCAGGTACATCAGAACAACTGAGCCTCGAGGAAATAGACCCAGCAACACTCAGTGGAACGCAGTTTGTTGATTCCGGAACGTGCACTTACCCCACATCGACTTCAGGCCGCGAGCTGCACCTGTCCTCTGTAACAATAACCACTTCATCTGTGGACGAGTATGGTGTTCAGAGCGTGTGTACCCAAGTCACATCACAATGTCATACTCCTGTCCTGGAAGATGATGACAATGATAATCAGAATGAGACAACAGAAAGAGAAAGTGGAGATGACTTCCCTCAGAGCAATGGCCCCACACAAGTTGATTATGTACCTGAATATGATGACGATTATGACGACTCTCGGAAACGTCACATGGGACATCGTCGCAAGGAAAGCACAAGTAGTTTCAAACCTGTGGTTGTGCCAATTATTACATCTGTAACACCATCACAGATAACTGAACCTTTATCTGAAATTAGTCCATCGAAAGTTGACACTTCTGAAGGAGTTGAAGATATGGCTGAAAGCGATAAATATACAGAAACAGGACCGCTTACATTGAAGGAGGTACGCAGTGATGAGAAGAAGGATGTTGATGAAGCTGAGAGATTAGAGGAAGAATCTTACCAGACTGAGGCAGACCAAGGCTTTCATAGAGACCTGCGTGAAGGAAGGGTTTTGCTGGAAGATGTTGTGGGAATTGAGGAAGATCCTGAGGCCGAACTTGACACAAGTAGACCACAGTCTCAAGTTAGTAAGTCAGATTCTGAAGGGTACCGTCCAATGTCTTCGGGCTTCTCTGATGATCGTCCTGATTCAGAACTGGCTGAATTGCTCAAACAGTGTTCAGAGGGTGGCAAAGATCTTGAAGATCCAATAGAGAGGCCCCTTTCACCCGAGCCAGCTGATGAATTCGAGATCAAAGACGATACACCCGAATTCTCTTCTGAGGCTCAAGCAAGCGTAACCGAGCTGGAAATGGAGTATTCAGGGGCATTCAGTCGTTCAGTAGAATATGCCTCTCATGTGAGTCCAATCCGTGAAGAGCGCACTGGAATGCAGTATGTTGAAGCCTGTAACGTGATTGATCAGCCTCTTTCTGATCGTGAGGATGATATGGCCGAAGCAGAAGCAGCATTTCAGATGACTCCTCATGTACACCCTGTTGTACCTCCTTCTTTGCCTGCAACCATTCCTGAGGACCCAGCTGCAGAGAAACATGAATTAGAGACGTGCGATAGGGCTCTGAAGGAAAGCAGGAAGCAACGAGAAATAATAATGACTTCTCCAGCTTCCATACCAGACATCACAGTCACCCAACATATGACCCCATTAGTAGATCGCGGCTTCCACTACCCTGATTTAGAATTGGAAGAGGAAGTGGCAGTGGCTAAGTCTACACCCCAGACACCAGCATCTATGTCAAGTAGAGCCTCTTCAGAGACTGAGACAGATCAAGGTCGAGAATACGTTTTGGAAGAAGAAGAACGTGATGATTACATTGGTGAGGAACCTGAGCTTGAAGATATCCGAGAAGATAAACATACTGAGTGGCGGTCTATGGAGGAAGCATCCACTACTGAAGACAAAACCGTGTATGAATCTGAGGTGAAGGAAATTATTAAGGCAGAAACAGCTTCGCACATATCTGAGTCTCCAGAGAGTGATTCCTTTGAGATGCTGGAAAAACCAGATATAACTGACGAATATGTTGTAATTGAGGAAGTTGGTAGAGAAGCTGAAGAACATGATATGGAGGGGAAGAGTGTCCAAATCCAGAAAAAGACTCGAGTTGTGAAGAAAACGCACGATTCAAGCGAAGAACAACTGATCTCTTCACCTCCAGCACCTGCTACGCGCATGACAGAACTTAAGTATTATCCTGAACCAGGAGAAGATATGGGTCCATTTCCATTTGATTCAGACAGCCCTCCAACTGCAGCTGTAACTAAGAAATCTGTAGGTGTTCGCACCCAAGAATTATGCCCTAATGGAGAGGAGGGTGAATATGACAGAGATGTAGAGGCGGGAAAAAAATGGATTGAGATGCAGTTTCAAGGTGATGCTGCAGCAACTGCTGCTGTTTCTGGGTACGGTTATGAAATGGATTTTGAACGTGGCCCACTAGAGGATATTAAAGAAGAAGAGGTTAATGATTTTGACCAAAGCAGTAGCAAAGTCGGCAGCATGGGAAGTTACAAAGGATCAATAGGCAGTTTTGGAAGTGTAAAGGAGTCTCTCAGTAGCACTCCAGAATATGATGTCCTGGCAGGACGAAAATTTTTCACTCGTTCTGGTGAGCATGATGATGTGTCCATGAGCTCACTGCAAGAATTTGAGCAGTTGGAGCATCAAATTGCCTTGGAGGCTGCACGTAAACGATCACACGGCTCTCAGGATTCTTTGAATGGAAACAACAAGCGATACAGTCATAGTGGTCAGGGTGATGATGTGTCATTGTCATCCCTGAAAGAGTTTGAAGGCCTAGAAACAGCCTGCATTGAAGCTGCCAAGATTGAGACCCGAGCCAAGGAGGAAGAAGCACTTCTATCCGAAATCGAAGAAGGCCATGAGAGTCAGGTGTCTGAGTCTGAGAGCTGTGAGACCATGTCTGTAGGTGATGGACGAGGAGTTTTGGGAGAAGGTGGTGGTGAAAGCGTTGATTCTGATGACTATGAGAAAAGAATGTTTGAAATTGATGAGATAATTCGACAGGCTCAGTCAAATGTTGAACAATTTGTTGACCCCAAAGATGATGTGACAGAATCAGTGGGCCGTGGCGATTCTCTAGAAGAAGTGGCACGTGTGCCTGAACTTGATCTTGACCAGCCAATGTATTTGTTCCCTGGTAAAATGGCCGCTGGGTGGTGTGAAGCAGGTGATGATGTAATGCGTACTAGCTGTGATTCACTGGATATGAAAGATAGGTCAAGTGCTCTGCATGCCAGCACAGACTCACTGGATCTTAAGACTGTTGCTGATGTGATGACTGCCAGCACAGATTCCATTGAATTTCAGATACAGTTGTCTGGCCGAGGTGACATCATGACTGACTCTATGGAACTACCACCTGACTCTGCCATAATGGCTACATCTACAGACTCCCTTGAACTTGGTGTGGTTGCCACTGCAGGAGCAACAGCGATGACTGATTCTATTGAAGAAGAGGAAGAAGTGTCCATGTTAGGGCATGCAGAAGGTCAAGGTTCAGGGTCGGGAGGACATGATCAAAGCAGTTCCAGTGGTCGCGAAGGTGACCTCAGCTCATCTGGAAAGGATGAAAATAGTGGAGAACATGGACGTGTGCCACCACCCCGATCAGATATGATGCTTGGTAGCACAGATTCTTTAGAGCCTTCCAGTTCCACAGCAACTCATGCCACTTACCAATATGAAACCGATTCTGTCATGTCATCTAGCTTCACTAGTGGAGGTTCTAACACTATGGTCTCCAGCACAGACACTTTGGACCCAACAGGAGCTGGTGGGCTGGATGCTATTGACCTTGCAGCTGCTGCACGTTCTGGGGGAGTTTGGTTTGATGAAGGGAATGGCAGTAGAGGAAAACCTTTTGTTACAGAAGTTATTGAGCCATCAGAAGAGGATGAATTCTCTCATATAATACATCACACTGTTGAATTGCCACCAGAAGTAAGGAAAGTATCTTTTCAGGGGCCTGATGCAGAAAGGGCATTGAGAGAATATGTAGAACGCTTTGCCCCTGGTGAGGATGTAACTGAAACTGAAGAAGTTGACAGCGAGGGCAATGTTCATATCAAGCGTGTTGTTCAGCGTCGAGTTGTGATCCAGTCAGAGGACATTTCAGATACAGAATTAATGGGACCTGAACTAGAAAAATATTTGAGACACATTTCTATTGGAGAAAATGAACAGGCCTCAGGAGAGGATGTCCCTGAGTCTGACTATACACACCTTATGACTTCCATCACTGGTGGTGCAGAATCATTCTCCTCTCCTCCTGAGGTGGTGACTCATCACACCTATGTCACTCGTCACATGATCCATCCTACCCCTGGGGCTGTAGTTACTACCACCACCCAGCAAGGAATTACCACCACCACCCCAAACCTAACAGGTAGACTTTCCCACTAACTGCCCTTTCGTAATACTGTAGAGCAACCAAGATAATCTTTGTAGAACATTGGTTTCCAACCTGAAGATGCAGTTCCTCAGGAAGGTCTTAAAAATTATCATAAAATATCTGTTTTCTTTTTAGTTCTTTAAAATTTTATGTTAGTTGTACAGAGGTTCTATTAGTGGCAAATTTTTTATCATAGTCCAGGAAGTTTGGGAACAATTGATTTAGATCAACAACCATAATACCGTGCATATTAAATGATTATGTTTCAGATTATCTTGGTTTCAGTTTGGTGAATTGGAAAGTTCAGCATTCATTTCCCCTAATTATCAAAATGCTGGACTTCGTATAGCAGTAGCTTGCTTGTTTTGTATTCAGGGAGCAAAACCATGACCTCAGAGTCCATTGTACAATGTACTCCTATGTTCATTGTGAACGTACATGCTCCAAGAGAAACAAGTGAAACAGTGTCACTGCTCTTATGAATTTGTTCCATGTGTCCACAGCATTGTTGTTATACCAGTAAGGTGGTTGTCCCTGTTCCCTTAACTCCTGTAGGTTCAGTTCTGCATGTTATACATTTCCTGCAGGTACATAAAGAAAATGTGTTGCACAGAGCTCTCTTTAGTTGGAATGATGATGAAATGTTTTGAAGTAAATACAAGTATACTGCATATTTGAATTATTTGTATGTATGCTTATTAAATTTTTTAGAAACGCTATTTTACCAGTTGCAGTACATGTTTGTTTCAGTTATTAATTCGCTGTGTTTATTTCAACAGTGTGACAATGCATGGCTTAATTTTCATTTGTTGTTTACTTTTTTAATATGAAGTTCTGAATATAAAGTTTGCTTGGTTCTAATGTCAGTGTCAGTCCCCCAAAATTAAATCAGTAATCTGTAGCCTTGTAAAGTATTGTTTTATATATGCAGTTACATCGTGTTCAGAAATATTGAAAGTCATCAGTACAGCCTAAATCTTTGCAACTTGCAGATTAATTAGCACATTATCTCATATCAGCAACTTAGCAGCACTATTAGCCACTTTTATATTTTGCTGGTTTCTGACAGAATCCCAGCAATTTAAAGAATCCTTCTTATTTTGTTTCTATCACCAACCAGGTGATTTGGTGCTTGGTGAATGGGAGCGGCAACAGTCAGTGAGCAGAGAAGAGTCAGGCATGGAAAGAGGTTTCTATTGATACATTTTCTGTTATGTTTTTTTGGAATGTTGTGTGTCTATCCCTGGCTGACTCTCCTAACAAATATGTGAATTGTATCTGAACTGACCACAAACCCTAAGTGATAATGCTGGTACCAGGTACCTTTTAAAAGACATTTGGTAAGACATTTGATTCCCTGCCCACAAATGATTTGTAACAGGTCTTTGAGATGGTTTGCATGTTTTATTAACCCTTATATTTACAGTGCTGATTAGACCAACACTCAAAATAATTACATATATATGTATGTGAGCCTCACAGATAGGACCTTAGAAACCAAGATGGTCAAAGTTCTGTGCTTTGAAGAAAACTCTGCATATGTTTTAGGGGCAGAAGACAATGCCAATGATCACAATAATTACTGTTTTTACATGTTATTCACAAGTAGTGAAATTGAAAAACAAAACAGTTTCAAATTTTAAAAAAATTGGCAGAAATTCAGTGAGTCTTTTCCATATGTCTAATGGCTGAAGGTTGTCTACTTGTATATTACTGCTGTCTGCATTTATGTGTGCTACAAAGCAGGTGAATACACATTCTAACCTTTTGATAATACCACTTTCAGTCATCCTGGAAATGCCCAAATACCAATATTGTTTTTTCTTTTTTTCTATAAGAAATAGTTTTGCATACCTGACTGGCATGTCTGTGAATGGTGGACATGATGAAACTGTTCCATCTTGACATTTGCATGAAACCAGTGGATTAAGGCATGATTTATAGAACCACTGTCTGTCTTCTGATGGTGGATTTTTCTATCCATTATTGCTGTTACCAGCAGGATCTAGGAAGGAATTATTAACAGATACAAATATAGTGTAATTTGTATTTACTTCAGACATTGCCAATGTATTGGTACAGAATGATCAAAGAAGCATTTCCTTTCATGTGTGACACTTTACCTTCCCCTGTTTGTTTTGTTTCAATTTTAAAATTGTTAAACTCCTCAGTCATTGAACTGACAGATGATATTCTGAATGCTGGATTGAATTTGAGCAAGGATACTAATTGAGGTCCATATTGAATAGTGCATGTGCATGTGCATGTATGTGTTGGACGGTTCGTGTGTGTGTGTGTGTGTGTGTGTGTGTGTGTGTGTGT
>Ga0123355_10001804_pt1 | contig 29981 bp, 12 predicted proteins | sample TergutEmb28metaG_3_FD_89872 | JGI IMG/M metagenome (GOLD analysis project Ga0123355, IMG submission 89872) | Embiratermes neotenicus P1 segment gut microbial communities from Petit-Saut dam, French Guiana - Emb289 P1 | ecosystem: Host-associated > Arthropoda: Insects > Digestive system > Gut ... | reverse complement strand
CATCGAACCAGAGCAATACAACCCATGAAATAACTCAGTAAATAAGTCGCAAGCTCCTGAGGATGGATGTATTAACATCCGAAACATGTTGAGCATTAAATAATGAAATAATAAAGCAAGTGAAATCAAGTTGGTCTCTCTTTATTCAGATTTTACTTCTTTGTCACATTACAACACACCACAAACTACCATTCCGGTATGAGACAAAAGAAAAAAAGCGACCAGCTGATTCATGTCTTTATGTTTGCACGGGTAACCCATTGCGTTACGACACTACAGGAACCATTACAACTTTATCTGTGAAGACACAAACATAACATGCGCAAGCACATCACGTACGGCTTTAAACTAATCTGATGACCCCAAAAAATGAACAAAAACACAAGATGATGAAGTTAAAAGAAATGTGTAGTAAGATTTTATTCTTAAATCTTTCTTCATCTACCGCGTACTTGTGTGAAGGCAAAGGACTCGTCGGTAATTCTCGGCTACCAACCAAAATAAAAAAGCACAAATGTTCTAGATATATCACTCCTTTTCGAGAAACTGCGTATTGTACTAGCCCAGCGGTATATCTATATTTCGGTACGAACATAATTACGGTTCAGTAATTTTTTCAGCTCACATGTTTAGTTTTAGGCTTTGCCTAATTTTCTTCGGATAAACACCAATTGCTTATCCATACAACCTAACAGGCTGATATTCGTACCAACGACAAGACTAATTGTTTGAGACGCAATACTGAATTCTTAAGTGTTGTTCGGATCCGTCAACTAACGATTAGCCTAGTGATTTATTTTTCACCGAATACAAGAATGATGATTAAATGCGTAAGGATGAAACTTATCAGACACATAACTGGCAAGGGAGAGATGACAAGTGTACACAACACATTGAAAAATGAAACCTGGAGGAAAGACACAACTTGGGAGACACAGGTGTACAGATGAATCTTGCGGTAGTGTGTACATTTAATTCTGAGTCAGCGTTTGGATTAAAATCCTATGAGAAAAAGTGTTTATTGGCAAGCTATAGCGATGTATGTGAAGTGGGAAGTACATGCCTATCAGTCCTCGGCAGTATTTAGGGTAAGTGATCAGCTTCACTTTCCGGCCACTTTGTTCTCTTAGACAGAGCTTGCGGTCCCCGTTAAATATTTTGTTACAGGGGCCCCACAGCCTGTCTGAACTGTTTGGGCGAACAGAAAATCTCTTTCTCCTGCATTTGACTCCCAGTTCATAGACGATTCACTATACTTACTGAGCTAACCCAGTTCCAAATTTGAAGCATCTGGAAGAAGTAATTCCTATATTTATATAATTCATCAATCCTAATGACTTCTATGTTATGATTTCAAGTTAATTAATGCCCCCACAAACCATGTTTCAGGTTCAAAATTAAAAGTAAGTCTGAAGGAAACAAAGACCTCCTGAAAATCTTCAATTTTCCAATTCCTTTTTGTTTTAACGAGGATCGGGTGTTATAATCTTATTCCGATATTTATAAGTTTAAAACTTGCTCTTTCTGTTACAGTCTGGCTCATCTTGTAAGCCATTATTCCCACTCTGCGTCTTGTCACGGACTGAAGATGCTTGAGGACATGCATCCTTCAGTATCTAGGACATTCGTATTATGACATTCACTTATTCCCTAATTACAACTACCTAGGCCTACTCGTATTTTAAAAATTACATAGCTGCAAGCGTGTGCGCAAAGAAATCTTGTGTTTTATGTCCAAAAGCCCGCTATTTACACACTAAGCAGCGTTGTGCTGCTCGTGTTAATGTAAACAGCAGTGTTTGAAAGACCTTCAGCACAGCATGTTTCATGAATGTGAGTGGAGAAACAGAAAGTCGAAGGAACGAAATTGCTGCAAGAGCTCTTGGGATAAAATACAGATTGCCGAAATATGCACCCTGACAAAAGATAAACACAACAAAGAGGAAAGAATTTGACTAAGTCTCCAACGATGACAAACTTCGAATTAGTGAATGGCCCAAAGGGGCACCGAACTGGCCTCACTGAAGTTTTTGATGGTTGCCTCTCGTCCCTCTAAGCCAGTTATGGAATTACTGTAAATCATGTTAAGACCGCTTCCTTGTGCATCTTGCCACTTCATTATTCACTGCATAATCTCGGTTACTTACTGTGTAGTTTAATAAACATCAAATTGATATTGGGTTCTTAATAAACCCTGTGTACAAGTGGACCAGAAGTAATAAAATTTTAAAAAACATTTTAAGGAAGTAGTTGAAATGGAAAGATTGTAAATTAATTTAGAAGAGGAAGTATTGGAATTCTTTATACATTTAAAAATAAATAAAAGAAAGATTCTATGAAGGATATTCTGAGAAAGTCACTAGAAATAAGTTTTGGATTGAACAAGATTTTCTGAATCCCCAAAAGTAAGAACGATCACCAGCGTAGTGGAGGACATTAAGTTGAAAGGCACCAGCTTGTCAAAACCGAAAAAGTGGTGATTTTTGGAAAGTACAAGATGTTGCACTTCTTTGTGCTATCGACTCTTGCAATGGAAACGATGCCATAACAAAAGGAAAGGAAGAAGTTTGTAGAACGCGCTATCAGTCAGACAAAGAAAGCAACCAAAGCGACCAAGCTGTTAGCAAACATTCATTGTTCTACAAATAAATACTATAAGTCAATCATCAACACAACATTTATTTTATATACAAAGTTATATATGTCAGGGCGACGTGTAAGCATTTGGGATCCCACAATGCGGAAAAACTAAACAACTCTTGGGTTTTTTTTTACGTTTTGCTGACCGTGCATCTCAGTATATTTATCTCAGTAATTAACCAACTTGATGCACAAACTTTGTTTCACAATAAGTTTATTTCATGCCTGTACATGTTTCGAGCACATGTGTTCATCATCAGGAGGTCAAAATTGCATTACACAGCCTCTGCTATCATCACACCTGGATCTGTTTTCCTGGAGGGCCTGAGGATGATTTACTAGGACGAAACATGTCGCCCTGACATATATACGTGTGGATAAAAAATAAATGTTGTGTTGTTGATTGACCTGTATTATTTATTTGTATGTTATAACACTTCGGGATGGTAAACTTCAAATTCAATGTTCTGCTGGTTGTTGTAACTTAATAAACGTTTCTATACGCTTTTGGACGGGTAATGTGGAAATGCGCGCTTATCATCACATTTAGCCTAGAAAATGAATCATTTATTTGTTGCAGTATTTCCTGACCAGATGAACGACTATCAGCTCGTCAAGAATTGATTCTATTCAACTGAAATGTTTGGAAATGCAATTTTTATCATCTTTCACGGTGAAGGATTTCTCGTTCGTTTTCTTATCACTTTTGCTACATATTACACCACGAAGGTGTAAATCAGGCATATGTAGTAATAATAAATTCAGCTTAATGATCAGCTTCACGATCCAGCCGCTTTCATACAAGGAAACAACCCCAAGTACATGCTGAGACGGAGTAGATTTCTCAGCGTGTGGTAAAAAAATCCTTTTAGTTTTTGGAAATCAAATGTCGGTCTTTCATAGCCTAACCAGTCGGTTTGTTGATTGAACTGTCCAGGATCACTGGAGGAAGAGGAAGAGGAAATGCACTGAAAATGTCTGACTAAAATTTAAGGACAAATAATTTCCATTCTCGAACACATAGGACAACAAAAATTAAGTTACGTTTTTAGAAGTATGAGTCTTGAGGGCTTGTATTGAATTTAACTGAATCAAGATGCTTAATTACATGCTTTCGTGCCAACGGTACTGAACTTTCAGTTGACCGACAACAAATGCATGGACGTGGAAGGTTTCTTTCTAGAGGAATAGGAAAAGGTCGTCTAAAACATGGAAGGCACGACTTCTGAGAGTATGACATTAGAGTAACATACTCTATTATTATTTTTATTATTATTATTATTATTATGTATGAACCAACGCAACCGTTTTCTGTAACGGTACGCAACGTTTCGACACAGCGGCTCTTTTATGGACGGTGATGCATTAGATGAATATCAAAAATTCATAACCTACGAAAAATATACCTTACTTATTCTTATTCCAAAAATATTACCACTAATATGATATTTCAGCATTTTTTTATTTTTTAATACCAAGAGAATTTTATTTACAACTTTACTTGTTGTCACAGAATTAGTGTCCGCTTTCTTTTAAAGTACTCTATCAATATACTGAAATTACACAAAGAAAAGCGTGCGGGCAAAGCATTGCTCGTGTGCATGGTTCAACAAATCCTTACAGAAATATATCAGTATATTACTTTTCCTCTTTGTTTTCTATTAGTTTTCCTTAACCAATCTAATCTGTCACGTTGCATACCCGCTTTTTCTGTTCATTAAAATCCTCTCTTTTCCTTTAAAGTATCAAATCTACAAATACAATCAAGTTTAACACTAGATAGTCTTAATTTGTCCAAAGATTCCGTTTATGTGTGTAGTGCGACCCTCACCCTAAAGAATTATTATTTACCTAAATACAAAGTAAAATTTTATTCCATACACGTGTTTGAAAGTAACCTAAATATATTCAAGAATACTTTGTGTTTCCGCATGTGAATTCTGAAGGTCGAAGTCTTCTGGCCAGAAGCTTCTCTAAAGAACTTGTTCCGACCAAGGACACAATCAGTTCAGACTCAGTGCGTGTAAACATCGAAGCAATATAAATCACGTTCTTTTGTTTTCTTGTTATTTTGACTTAAGGTTTAATCACAGTAATTGATCGTCCTCCAAAAAAGAAACTTTTTTTTTTTTTTTAATTTTCAATACCGAAGTGGGACATGTTATTTCTACGTCAGTACAGAACTGGTGTCTTCTACCAGACAGAATAAGAGAAAGGCGGGAGTGTGACTTCAGGTGGTTCCAATTTGTTTTGATGTTCACTTCAAACACGTAAACTCCTTGGAGCAGAGCACAGTCCTACGTGAGAAGCTGTCAATCGCACACCTAGTTAAGATATTCCCCATCTTTTAGACAAATAGATGAGTCGTCAATCACAAATATATGTATTGTTAGATAATATCATATATTTTGCAGAACGTGCTGCGGGTTTCGGCTTTTTCTTAAAGCACAATGATGAACAGCCATCAAGGTATACGAGAAAAAATAGTTATAATATATTTTTCATTAAAAAGGGGACTGCGTTTTTTAGTCTTATAGACGTCCGTATAAATTTTTATTATGTTGGCTGAAAGTGAGTAAAATGTCAAAATGTCCAATTTTACGTTCAAATACGGTAATAAAATCATGTGCTGTTTTGGTGTAGCACTTAAGTAATAAAAGTCTTCAGTTCTAAACTCATCCTTGATAGTTATTTTTACTGAATTTCCAAGAAATAATGTAGAATAATTCTAGAAATGGTAAGAGTTTTATTATTCATATAAGGTAAAATATTTCCAGCCCGCTGCTTGTAACAATATTCTTAGAGCTCCAGTTCCTTTAAAACCTTCTGTTAGTTGTAAAGGAGATACAAATACAGTCCTTTTATGGAGGAGCAACTGACTGTTACTCGTGTCAGTTAAATATAATTTCTATTGACGGTTAACATCTTTGTTTGTCTATACATGTAACGTCTTCCCGAGAGCTAACCACTAGAATTGAACCGGAGCCACATGAATCCAGTTAGTGCAAATTCTACGGTCTCATTCATCTCAACCTATTTATACACTGCCCTTTTCAAATCAAAAAGGAAATCTATTACCAAATTTAGTAACTTTATTTTCCTCTCTACTTTATCACATATTCCTCTCCCATACCTTATATTTGTCCCTTCTATCGTCGTTCTGCGTGTTTCTTCTCTTCCAAGTTTTTACAGCCTTTCCAAAACTTATTTCTTCCTTTCCTTTTACGGTTATTACGTTTATATTCTTACCTCCTATACCTCACATTTCTCTCCGATTCAGTGCATTAACCTATCCTATCCAGAAACCGATATCCTTGCAAAGAGCGCTATAAGATAGATATTTTCTCATGCCGGAACGGTGTATTATGGGTGTATATAATCCTATTCAAATAACAGTACGGACATGAATTTGCATAGAATATTTTTTTTAAAATAATAGCTATAACTGGCCTGTGGATAGTGTATTTTGTTTTTTGAAAAATTTTGCTTTTAAAATTCTAAAATTAGAAACATCGTCTATCAATTTAACAAGATATTCTTGAACATACCTCAAACGAGGTGCGCAGGTGTAGTGTTCCTCTCCGTAAGGAAAATATCTAATATATCTATGCCTCATATCACTTTAAGTAAATAAAACCCCAGTGTTACTGAGTACAGCTCTTGTTACGCACTGTATAATTTCTGAGCTCTGAATTTAAATTAATCAGCCGAACAATAAAACACAAGCCACGGTAGAGGTACCGACAGTAAAGATGGCAAAGATAAATGGCACTGAAGTTATATTAATGACGTGCGTTATGAAGTCAAAGAGAAGTCGAGGAATTCGAAGCAAAACTAAAGATACTAATAAAATGCTTCCCTGTAACAGACCTCAAAATAAATTCTGATATAAGATAGGATGAATCTTACAAATATAAGTGAAGAAATAAGAAAGTGCAAACAAAACTTTAAGAACTGTTTGGAAATTATGAAATTACGCATTAAATTTCTGACTGACGTAACAACAAAATATCTGGCGATCAAAGAGAAAATGGAGAGACAAAGAATATTTTGGAATTCACATAAAGTAGCTTCAGTTGCCAATTATTATTAATTTCTTTATATTATTATTATTATTATTATGTTTAACGAAATTTTATGACATAATGTCTTTAAATTTTTGGTTACGACATGAAATCTCTTTCTTCTTCTGACAGAAGAGTTGTGAAAACTGGATTTTTCTTATAGTTCAACAGATATCCGAGAAGTCGGGAACAACAGGGTATCAAGTAACATGGCATGATTATTATCAAGTGCACAACTGAGAAACTACTTCAGAAAGAACAGCTGGTCTACACATCAACAGACACGAACAGTAGTTCACGCATGTTGTGAAAACATATGGAGTCTGGGCAATGCAGTTCATTTCAGTTCACAGTGAGCTAAACTGCTTTCTAATTTTGTATGGAAAATGCCTTCGTAAACATCGAATAAGACTAGAAAAGGGCTTGCAGGACTCAGGACAAGAAGGAAAAATTACTGTTACATTTAGAAATTAACGCAAAATTTCCCAAATACAACACATGTAAAATTGTTTAGCGGGTTTAAAGTCAATGTTCAAATGGAGAACTAATCGAAATAAAGACATGCAGACTACATACTAGAGCAAATACATTTCGGTAGACGGGTGCATTGCTCACGAGGCTTCCTCTCTTTAAGGAATGGATTTGATACACAAACAAACACACACACACACACACATCCACCTCCTCATATCGCCCAACGTCAAACCTCTGCACACCAGAAATGGTCACGGTTCTGTTAGAACTACGTTACAGTTGCAATATTATTTTTTAATTTGTTTTATCTTGCAAAATTGATGGTTTCTTAATAAAATTGTGTTTAATTAAAACTACTGTGTGCGTAATGTAATTATAACAAGGAGTGACAAGTAGGGCCTACAAACGGAAGCTGGTATTCAAATGAACATGTAATAGAAATAAGAAAGCAAGTCGTAAGTTTAATATTTCGAATAATGACAGGGGCATAGGGAAAGGTATGATGCAATAGGAGGATACACTAAAAGGGAAAACAAGACAGAAGTGGAGACAAATTGTTTGGCAGTGAAAGAGCGTCACTTTGTTAGAAGGCTCCAAAGCCTCCGCGCTCGTCGTTTGGAAAGCATGAGAATTAAAATAAAGTCGTTGGAAAGGTGAAAGATACTATCTTCGAAAAAAGGCCATAGAATTTTGATTTACTAGTGAATGAGAAGATTCATTACTTGGAAAAATAATTTTGCGGTGTTGGAAGCAAGAATGTTAATTTTGATAAATTTCAATCGCGAAAGCTACTTGAGAAGCACGAAGCAGTGAATTCTAAGACTGATTTTCACGTTTTTTAGTACAAATATTTCAGTTCTTGCCTATCCCAGAAAAAAAAAGTCTTGACATTATTACGACAAATTTCTTAATGCTTTCAGATAAATAATTGTGTCTTTTATTGCGTCATATAAACACATATAATGCTAGGCGTTGCACACTTCATTGCTCCTGAATATTCCAGTATGTGGTTTATGCATTTACTCATGGAATTTAATTACAGAAATACCGGTATTTGTAGTCAACGTCGGCTGTCTGAAGGCAGCAGTTTCCAATCTGAAATTCGGAGACTGGATGAGGCCGAGCCTTTTCTGGATCCATAGCTGGCCCAAGTCACTGCCAGGGCCGGTTAAATCTATTGAAAACCATGAAGCTGCATGGGGTCGCATGGTTTTTGGGCGTAGAAAAACTAATTGTATTTCATAGTTTTTTTTTTCTAAATCCTGTTTGATGTGTAAATTCATAAATAACTCCTTTTAAACTTTCAGTACAAAAGTACGCGTAATAAGACTACGAATTTATTTTTGCACTGTACTCTAAAATATCTTAAACAAGTCCGGGTCCATGCCTTATACCACGACGCCGACATTTCTTTAGATGAGAGTAAAGAAGAATACAAGCCACCTGCAACCTAAATATTCCAAAGATTCAGGAAAGGGAACAGCACAGCTTTAACGCATGATGTATCATTTCCTTCAGTTATGAGAAACTTGTTATCACGACCATTAAGTAACGTTAATCCTCCCTTAGCTCCGGAGACAAAATTCAATAATATACATTAAAATATATTAATACGATGTACCTTACTCTAATTATTCTTTACACTTCTGGATTTGCTTCAGTTTTACGTTAAACAATTCATATGCGCTGTTGTGATTGTGTGTGTGTGTGTGTGTGTTTGTGTTTGTGTTTGTGTTTGTGTATGGCGGGTAAGGTGTTCTGATAGAGTATCTGTTGGCACTGTGGCCTCAAACAAGCCTATATTACCAACCCCTGGTAGTAGGAAATTAAGGTGGTATAACTGGCAAGTGAGAACATGGATTCCCAAACACCGAACCTGTGCCAGTGCCTATTTTTCCACCACACATTCCAAATGGACTACCTGTGGCTGAACCCCGGCCTCCGAATGAGAACCCACCTGATGTACATTTCCGACACAACTCCATGAAGCGGCCTTCTTCTTCATACGCTAACAGCCCCCTAAGTGATTGAGAAATATCCACTTTTTTAAGAATCCCGAAGTTCATTAACGTGTTCACACAATTATATCACTGGCACCTATTCTGAGCTAGATGAATAAAATCCAGATATTTAGAAAGTAAATCCTGATGTCTGTTTTATAATTGCCGTGCAATATATTACATGTCCCAAAATTTTTCATCCCTTAAGAATTTCCTGTAAAAGTGTGTAAATTTATCTCTCCCATACATACTACATTCCCTGCCCATCGCATCCTCCGTGACTTAATGACCTAACAATTTTTGGTGCAGGCTAGAAGTCATTAAATTGATTCACGTTTAGAGAGCTATAAATGTACAAATATTGTTAACAGAGCGTGAATGCTCGAAACTCTGCCCCCTGCTCTCAGCTCCGCGGGCATGTAAGTCACCCTTTAGGCAGTTTCAACATAGACACTAGATATAGATAAGTTGTAAGCCTGACGCTCCTACCGCTTTGCACTTCCTAAGTCACTGCTTAGGTGGTTGAGTAATTAGAGAGATGGAGATAGAATATCCGCCCGAATGTCAGAAATCGATAGCCGATCCTCTAACTCATATCCATTTATCATTCTGACTCGGATATAAATATTAAACAGATTTTGAATTGCAATTACACAAATATTTAAGTTATTTTCACGAATAAATATATAGGTAGTTTAGAACTGACCCGAATGGGCAGTTCCTTTCAGGAACAACAAGATATAATGTGATATGGACATTATACAAGATTGAGATTACGGAATAACTATGCAGGCCGCATGTACCTATGACAGTTTCGCCTATTCATACCAAAATGCATAATCAAACAATAATGTAACTTTTATTTTTTCCTATATGTTAGTTCGACACTTCATGCCTACCCTACAACAAGAATATGGATTGAGAGAATTTGAGGAACAAGTGCTGAGAAAATTTATGGAAGTAAGAGAGAAAAAGTCACAGGAAAATCTGCGGCTTAATAATTTGTACTCTTCTTCAATATATTATTAGAAATTTCAATTAAGTTAATGAGAAGAATGGGACATTCAGCATGTAGAAGAGGATATAAAAGTCTATGGAAGTTACAAGTCCCACGAGGACGACAACATTTGCTAAACATGAATGCACATGGAAGTAAAACAACAAGATAAATCTCAAGAAAATGGTGTCTGAGAATGTCGACTATATTTCTCTGATTGTGGATAGAGTTCAGTGGCGAATTTTTGAAAACGACAATACAAATTCTGGCTACAGAAGCGGCTGGTAATTTTTTAGCCAGATAAAGAACTTCTGACTGCTCAAGAACAACTCCGCTCTAAAAAGCTGAGTCGTGTATATTTTCATATTTTAATAAGCATCGTCCGGAACAAATCATGTTTTTCAAATTGCATGTACTTATTATAATGTCAAACCCCTCAGTAACTCCCTGGGACCCCCTGCTATGAATTAGTCAATTTGAAATGTTGGTAGCAATGTTAAACATCTCTGGTGTTCCATAATTACAACGTCAGCGTTTTATAAAACCTACTAATAAAAAATAAAAAGTAGCCAGTCTGTTCAAAGCAACACGATGTGTGTGTGTGTGTGTGTGTGTGTGTGTGTGTGTGTGTGTGATGTAGTTTATAGTTTTTGTACTTTTCACGTTTCATACTCTTTTCCTTTCTTTTATCTTGTCTTGTTTTGGATTCAGGAGTCAACTCACGTCTGTTAATTTGATTACCTCACCCACATTTACTTCTCTAAATACTGCCTGCATGTAATCTATTACATATATGAATATCTGCGTGCCCAGAATTTGCAGTTTCACAATCATTATCACTTGACGTCCCACTTACTATGTATATATAAGTCTCTCCTTAGGTTTATTGACCTTATACAGCACCTTGAAAACTACAGGTGCCACTGTACAGTTTTGAAAACCTCTGAATTTTACTAAGGCTCCCTTTTTATTCGTGTCTTGAATATTCTCGGTAGAACGAGCAATTGAACTTGTTGATTATTGTAACAATGAGGTAGTGTGTTTTCTGTTCAGTACGAATTAACTTCCTGATGTCCTCAGGACAAAGTCCAGACTGTAAGACTTTCAACTTCGTGCAGAACTTCTCAAATGCATTCCCGAAATCAAATTAAGCTCTAGACCTTAAAGATTTCAAATTGTACGTGTATGTAAACCAAACTTCTAGGTTCATTTATAAGAAAGACAAAGCTGGGTTTTATCTCCTCTTTCTGAATGTGATGGATACGCCGGTCGGCTATAACTGAAAGCAATGGCCAGTTTCACGGGAATGCATAAACTTAAAACATAAATTACTCTACAAGTGAGCTTGTCAAGAATATGAAAATTGTATAGCCACATTTTGCGTTAGGACACTTGCTGTGTTTGGACAACCCTGCTGCACAGATCATCAGTGCAGGATAGAAGGAGGAGGGCTCTAAATCCATAACCTAACTAATACCGGATTTTTCTCTATAAACTGATCACCCTTCAGTTCATCAAGAAATTCCAAGAATGTCACAAAATACCAACGTTCATTATTGTATTCGAGCAACTCTCCACTCGAACCTAACCTAATACAAAAGAATCTGGTCCAGATCGTCACACCCCATAACGTTCAGATAAATTTTGTTCTCATGCTGCTTTCACAGTTTCAAATCATATTTATAATAACTCATCGTGGATTTCATCTTCTTCTTCTTTTCCAGCTCTACAACTCTTTATGAGTTTTGGCTTGCTCAGTTATTTCGTTCCATTGCTTCCTCTCTTGCGCTCTCTGTTTCCAGTTCTTCACTCCCATCTTTCCCAGATCGTTTCTCACGTCGTCTTCCCAACTTAATCTTGGCCTTCCTTTCGGTCTTGTTGCGCATGGTTTCCATTTATATACGATCTTGGCCACTCTTTCATTAGGCATTCTTTCTACATGTCCCAACCAGCTCAACCTTTTGCTTTTGATGTGTCTTACTATATTTTCATAACCAATTGCGTTTTCCAGTTCCTCGTTTGTTTTGAGTCTCCACTCTCCATTTGACTTCTGTGTTGGGCCAAATATCCTTCTCAATTATCGTGGATTTCATAGTAACTGTAAACACGTCTGGGTGATTTCAGGCCTTGGCCGCTGTGTATTTGAGGACATCGCTCTTCCCGTATATTACACTGCATATGTTGGTGGTTGTTTACTGACGTTCCATGACATTTCTTACATTCCTTTCTGTTTTTGGTTACGAATCCCACTCAAATCATCCTTGTTTATTTGATCACTCAAAATATTTTAAATGTGAACTTAATGACGCCCGTCGTTACGTAATTTCCTCCAGGCCATTATTTTTACCTTCCTTAATTCTAAGGAACTTCTCTAGAACATATAAAAAAACTCAATTTATGATCAGTTCCCTCAGCAGTTCATAATTGCCAAACAAAGTACGACATTAAAAGCATTCATATAATACACAGTTTCATTATCCTGTTAACAACAGCTTGCCATTAAACCGCATTATAAACAGCTGAAATCACCTGACCATCTTCACAAACTTCTTCCTCAATATTAATTTTAATACTTTCTTTTCTCTTACATTTAAATTTCTCAAATGTTCTTGCCATGGGACCTTGCAACAAAATTCTTGTCCGTTTTACCTATCCCACACGCGCCACGTGACCCTCCCAACTCTGCCCTATTACTAGCCCTAAAAAGTTTTCAGAGGCAAAAATTTTCCGTCTGTAAAATGAAGATAGAAAGAATCCCTGTCAGAAGTGCATTCTGTCTGACCGTCATGTCACCACTGCAAGATGATCTTTCCCTTAACATTGTGCATCTAGAAGACAAAATTAAATTGAGCATTATACATGACTGACACACTAAAGACGAAAATAAAATTAAGTAAAGCAACAATAGGACCCCATGTGGGGACCAGTTCAGTTAAGTGGAGCACATGAAGCTTCATTACTTTGCACTCTAACTACGTTAGGTCCCTATGAGCTGTATTGTTCTCTTTCTATTGTTTTCAGATGGCAGCAGTGGCGACTCGTACAACCAGTGACGAGTGATCCAGGGATATCCAGCTTATAATCAAAATCAAAACGTCGAAAGACTGCTGCCACGTCACGAATATATTTCGGAACACCAACGGATTAGAAAATAACGAAATGACCTCGAATCGGCTAGCCTCGAGAAAAGGTTCTGTATTTAAATAAATATATACCAATGAGATACACACATATCTAATACTTGTGTGGCCGCAGAATGACAGCATCTACTGGACACTATCCTGAACGTATCAAGATATAAGCTTTTTAACTGGCAACATTGTTTAATTATATTCAGGGGTCCCCTTTTGAATCTCGGTCGATACACTGACTATCGAATAAGAATTCACACGTTTTTTTTCAGTTCCTTCAAGCAAATTTCAGAATAGTGCTTTTAAAAATGCTTGGATCGTTTCCTATCAGAATCCTTTCCAATTAACCATTCGTTCTACTATTTGACGATAATAAACGTAACACGTTAAAGCATCCTTGAAATAATCTCCAAAAATGAAGTACTGAAAAGCTGACCAGTATAAGCTTTGTTTCTGTGGAACACGAGAATTTAATAATATTGGCACAAGAGCCAATTACTCGACTAACCAAAGCCACTTTAATCCATTCCATAATCTCAAAATAGATTTTTTGAAATGCTATTTTAATATCACCATCCCTTACATATCAAAGTCTTGAATATAATTTAGAATGCATTTCTAATTTCTTTCATGCGTGCTTGTGTGTTTAACTACTAATAATCATCCCATACTCCTTTGTCTTAATGGTATTCATCATCCTTTATAAACTTCATCTCTATCTAATTCCATCGTAATGTGACCATCATTCCAGAGTCAAAAATATTTCCCTCGGTACTCAGGTTTGACATACCCTCGGCCTGTACTCTGTTGCCCACCTACAGTAAACAGCAAGTAAAATTATAATTTCATGTAGTTAATCAGCATTCAAATTTTCAGATATCAAGCGGAAATACAAGCCAAGAGTTCTTCTCCCAATTTCAGTGATTAACGTGCGAGATGATATGATGCCGTGCAGACTGGTATAGACGTACGTTAGTTTCGGCCGACTTCCTTCCCTCCAACTTCACTGTAGTCCCAAAAGAGACTTTCACTTCTCCGTGAAGGTAATTTTGATTGGTTACCACCTGCAGGATATAAAATCCCTGAAAACTTTTTAAGAGTTTAGGAGATACATATATATTTATGTAAGGAAGGTTTATTTTTTTTTAATTTACGACATATAGCTCATTTGCGACAAGAGTGTCACAACTCAGAATTTGGCATTTTTGTGTTATTGTTATAGAAAGAAACGTTTGCGGATGCGCTTTTGACAGGTATAGTGTCATAACGCAGTTTGCAAAACTCGCCGCTGGAGAGCAGTTGCACTCATAGAAAAATTATAACACTTCAAAACCTTTAAAAGTTTCTCCCGAAAAAAACACAAATTTCGAGTTGTGACACTGTTGTCGCAAATAAGCTATATAATTACGTTTTATGTAAGTCGCATATTATCCTGTGTACATAGATTTACAGCACAAACTGTACATAGCCACTTCAGAAAGTAATAAATGACACCACAACCCTAGTCGAGACAAGGAAAATGCTACCACTCAGTGCAAATAATGATGAAGGTGATGATGATGGAAATAATAATAATAATAATAATAAATACGTGTTTGAAACACACGTCCCAAACACCTAAGTCAATTTATTATTAATTAATTCTGACACAACACTACATTTCCGACGTACTGAATATAATAGCAGGACACACCCAAGCAAGTCCAGACTGGCTCTAGAATCCTCTCAGCCTCCCACTCAATGAGTATGAAGGATCTCTGCTAGGGAGTAAAGCGGCCTAGGTGTCAACTTAACCTTTAGGCGCCATGCATCCTCTATAGGATGGACGTTCCGCTACTCTCCAGAGAAAGCTTTTTCTACATTTAGTCAAAAAATAAATTTCATTATATTTTTTGAGACTTGCTGTAAAATCTCAATTTATTCCTCTACAAAATGTCGTGTATTTCATAACGTTATCTTTTTTGGTTTGAAAAATATTCACAGTTTACATATGATGTGCTAAATTTTAAATGTCCAGCTCGAGGGCCAAAGGGTTAATCCCTCAAGTCCTTCTAATGCCATGCTGAAGAACGAGTGGATCTGTTCTTCTACTCGTACTACACGCTTTCACGGAGTGGACAGAGATAAATTTAGATTTATATTTCATTCTTGAGGTAGGCTGATACACTACCTAGACACTGCAGCCGCTAAAGGACCCATTAGACCACCTGAAATGAAAGATGCCTGAATATGAAACACTTGTTCAAAGATAAATAATAAAGGATAGCCAACATACTCGCAACAGAAACTTTCTTCTTACCACTTCGTCTACGAAAATCCGAAATCGGCCACCTCGAATCGAATCTGGGCACACGCGGCGACAAGATCATGACGGACTGCCTGCCTCAGTTACTGCACTTGCTAGTGATAGTAACAGCGTGGATGTGTCCGAGAAACTGTTTTCTTTACAAATGTCTCCATCCGAAACGCTGATATGTATCATGCGCTTCGTGGGTATCTCTGACATGACGTGGCACGGGTCAGGTAACTCTGCAGTTCCAGAGGTCATGCTCCAGATGCTGCTGATCAGGAACCAAATAAATCTGGTGATTCGCAGGAGGAACAACCTTGAGTCTGGTTCAGTAGAGCAAAGTGAAAGTGTGCGATATTATTATTAGATAATAAGAATGCACGGCTATCAATAACAGTCTCCCAAAGAAGAAACTCAAATATGAAATTTATGTAATCGCACAATACGACGATATGAGACCTGCTGTATATGCGAAAAGGTCAAATGAAGTCACAATATGAATTATAAATGTATTGTTAAATAACACATTTTCTCCTTTATTGTATATTGTACTATATTTCAACGAATTGAATAGAAAATTCACAGTAAATAAATCCTATGAAGCCGCTGGCTATTGCCACTTACATTTAAGCAACTTCAAGCACAATGGTAGCCATACGTACCATCTGCTTTCGTACTGAATCACTGCATTTTACAAACACGTCGGCTCAAATATTAACTTCTCTGAGTTTTTTTTTTTCCGGAGGTTTTCGTTTTCGAATTTCAGTCGGGACACCGCCTATCCTGACATGTCTATCGTGATTTATCTCAGCCCCTTCATGCACATTCTAGTACAAAGCTTTAACTATAGGCACGACCCCTTCCTTCAGATTCTTCCCAGTTTGTTATCATCACCTAACCATTCAACGCTCTACAGTATGATGCGCTAAATAATCTTTAAAAATACATCCATAAAATAGGCATTGTGTCTTTTAAAAATAGCTAATTGGCAAGTGTCTTATGATTCTAATGAGAAGTAGCTCTTACTTTTCCTAAACAACATTAACCGGTTTTTCTGTTTATGAAAGTGTATACTTAAATTACATTTATATTACTATATTGTATGAATTCAAAACACACCATAACTTCAACAACAATTGAAATAAATTCAATTTTTTAACTACCCCAATCTTTTCGTCGTTTTTCTTTTTATACTCTATATTACAAGATTGGGGGTCTCATGCACAAATACATTTCCGTCTAATTTCATCTATATAAAAGACCAAAGTACTGAGAAACCATTGGCTGATTTCTGTCATTTCTTCAATTTTTTCATCTTTCTTGTTGATTTTCTTCATACCCTTGGTATCCTTTTTATCCTTCTTGTTCTTCTACATTTTTTCCTATCCCCCTTTTATATTGTCACCGCCTTTTTCATCACAGCGCTGCATCGCGACTCTAGATGTGTGTGCATTAATGCTGGACACATCCGTAGGATTCAATGAATAAAGGATCCGACAATCCTACTGTTCCTGTATTCAGAAGACAGGACGACAGAAAACGGTGGCCCTGCTCTTATGAATTCCAGACTCGAAAAATCACTGACACGGAAAGGTGATTAAATGTACGCAGCCTACTTAGTTACAACTGACCTATTAACTTACTGAACAGTTTTTATAAAGTATGATTTCCCTTTTTTTCTCCTGAAGCTCTTCTAAAAACTACATAAAATTTCTGATCTCACTCCACAGAAAGCAGATACAGTGGGCTGAAACCGTGTCCGGGATGCGCATCTTTCGAAACTCAGCCAGAACACTGGCTAATCCGAGAGATTTCTTGGTCTTCTTTAGTGTTTCCATGCAAATATCGGGACAGTGCCTTCATCATGTCACGACGGTCTCATTCTAAATTATTTCTAACTTATTATTCATTAATACCTTAAATCTGATGCTGTATAATCTTCAACGCTGAGAGTGTCTTTGAGTAAACATCAACAATAAATAACACTCACAGAGAAAACACTCTCCATTAAAATGTCCAAAAATTTTACGAAAATAATAGCTGTTTGTTGTGAAAAAACAGACAACCACAAATTTTTTGTGGGTAAGATGCAGATTCTCCCAGCTGGTGTCATTGGAATTTTTCATTGACATAAAATCCTTCCGATCGTGCTATGGCCCTGGGGTCGACTCAGCCTCTAACAGAAATGAGTACCAAGAGCATTTCCTGGAGGTAAAGGCGGCCGGTGCGTAAGGCTGACAACCTTACCACCATCCTATGCCATTGTCATGAAATCAGGGAAACTTAACTTCCTGAAACCCTCTGTGACGTTCCAGGCCTCTAACGGGGCAGCTTTATCTTAAGACGTAGATTCATTGTTATTATTATTATTATTATTATTTTCGTTTTTGTTGCTGTTATATTAGGCGAGGATTTCCTAACTTGTTATGTAAGTCTTCAGTTTCATGTTGATAGACAACTAGTACAAGACAGGAAAGGTTTAAAAGTCTTGCAGTAATACAATCTGACGTATTTCAAAATAAGAATGCACGAATTACCGTCAAAAATACGCTATGTAATAGATATTTGAATTAATGCCTGTGCTCGGCAAATTTCCAGTCACCAGTTGGAAACGAGGCACATTAGTGCTCTTCTGTTATTTCCTTATTCGTGAAGAGGATATGAAGGGACATTAGAAAGATAAATAATAACTTACAATTAAATTCGTCGGAAGACTTGATCTTTTAAACCCGTTGCCAAAGACAAGGTACACGAAGTACATGGGTAACGAGCAATGCGCGAGTGAATTAGACCATAGCATGGCGGTATTGACTTGGACAAACATTACACTTGTGAATGTAGTCAAGTTATGAAACATGATTCTGTCATCATAAGGCAAAAGAAAGCAGTTCTAGATGATATAACCATAAATAATAGGTAAAAATTTGTCCGATATGAAAATCTGAGTGTGGGCGGGGCACGTGGCTACACTCGTGCAGCGCGAACTTTCACTTGTGCTCTTGCCAACACTTTATTCATACCTCATGACACGTCCGTCTCTTGTGTGCCCACAAAATTAGATCAACTCTCATATAAACGAATTATCAGATGTTTGTTCATAAAACAAGAGATGCTTTATGGTTACTGTTTATGCTGCGTCACTGTGACACTGGTTCTATAGAAATAAGTAATCTCTCACGTACTTGCACTGACTGTATCTCTGTTTTCTACAGCATCATTTGAAGCTTACATATGTCAGTAAACTCGCTGTCTTAACCAGAAAGGAGGTACATAGAAATACGTACAAAAATTATTCCTCGCTCAATTTGAATGGGACTTCTTCATAAGCAGTTTATACAAGGGTTCTGATAAGTCCTTACCCCGACCAGGAAGAAAACAAGCTAATGTTTCTCTCAGAATGGCGTAAATTTCCTTCAGCGTCTTGCTTTGCAGGAAAAAAAAATTCTTGATGACAGCTCGCGTCTCGATGTTGTTGAAATCGCGCGCGTCCCTGACATGCGTCCGAACTTATTTCCTGCCTGGTAGGGCTAAAGACTTATCAGCACCCCGGTGCAGGGAGGAAGATATAACAGTCCCTCTACAGGCCCGGAGAGGCCCTAAGGATTTACAGGAGTTTGAGGCTACCAGATTTCACGCTAATTGGTGTGTCAGCCCTACGCACCGACCGCCTTTATCCGCAAGGAAATATCCCTAGTGCTCATATCTGTTAGAGGCTGAGTACGGCCGGAAGGATTATGACAATAAACATTTTCAGCGACACCATACGGAAATCGAAACCGCGACCTTCCGACTTGTAGCGTACGTGCCTCAAAAAATACGCCACAGCGTGCTCCCAGTTTATACAGAGAGTTGGGATATTTTACTGTGTAAATTGTCTCCGGCTTCAAAATGGACCACCTACAAATTGGGGGTCTGTTTCCGGCAGGAGGAGAATCCACTCGCCGCCTTAACGTCTAAACTGGCTTTTCGTTGGTATAAACAGACTCAGGAGGCAAACTGGCCGCTGACATTTACCTACTGCCGAAGTTTGAGAAAGACTGAAGCTGTGTCTATAATCTCACTCAATTTGTAGTGGCTTGTTGTTTAATTATTGAAACACAGCCTCATTTTTTCCTGAAACTTAAAATTCGACAGGGCAATACGAGTGTACAGCCGGTCCCAGTAGCCGCGTAGTCTAAGGCGTAGGTTTGCGGCCGGTCGCCTGCTGAGATCGTGGGTTCGAATCCCACTGGGGGCATGGATGTTTGTTGTGAGTGTTGTGTGTTTTCAGGTAGAGGTATCTGCTACGAGCTGATCACTCGTCCAGGGGAGTCCTACCGACTGTGATGCGTCGTTGTGTGTGATCAAAAAATCTCAAGAATGATGAGGCCTTTGTCCACGTTGGGTCGCAGCGCCACAGGATAATAAAATACGAGTGTACGAATACATTTCTATTACCAAGTTGTGTCCAGACATGCCTATGATCATTCCCAGCCACTACCCAGTTCAATGGGACACAATCGGTTACAATGTTCCACGTGACCTGACCAATTTTGTACTTTGATTTTTAAATGGTTACTCTTAATTTAATGAGGATATCAACAGCTCCGATAATTGAGTCTCGAATCGAAGGATAATTAAGAATTAATTGTAAAGTGTGTGAGGAAAGTGGCATTGACCTAATTTCAATTCCTAGTCTGGAATTTGCTTGCACGAACCGAGGAAAACGAATAAAAAACCTCATGCAAAATCGGCAATTCACATAACGATAAGTGAATCCCATCACTCCCAAATACAAAGAAGTGTTAACGACTGCACCATAAAGTTTGGTTTTGTAACTTGGCATTGAGGCTTGGACTGTCTCAACTGCAGGACAGAGCACGGCATTGAATATAGGTATGAACCGCATAACGAAGTTTCGGTCAACGACGGACCGCATATACGAGAGTGGACCCATAAAAGTATGATATTATAATATATTCTATTATATTTTAATATTTACCACTGTGTTACAATTGCCTACAGTATTCAGTACAGTAACATGCTGTACAGGTTTTTAGCCTCGGAGCAATAGACTATATATAGACTAGGTGTGTAGTAGGCTATATTACCTAGGTTTGTGTAAATACACTCTGTGACGTTCGCACAACGACGAAATCGCCTAACGACGCATTTCTCAGAAAGTATCCCCGTCGTAAAACGACGCATATCTGTATGTAATTAGTGGGTTTTATCATATTAACTAATTATTACTCTTACAATTAATTAATAACTGTAATTTTGTCTATTGTTCTCTATGGGCGTGAACTTAATTACATTATCGTAAATATGCTTTTTGTAGTTTCATTTAGCAAGGCTGTCAATTACTGAATCTAGGCTTACGAACTGTTGATGCCTGACGGATATGAGTATAAGGCAGTGATGGAATGATTGAGAACACATTACACAGATGAAAGTTTGGATTTAATAGGAAGCAAGTAAGGAAAGTGTGAAGAAACATGTTTAATGTAGAGGTTTATAATTTGTATTCCTTGCCTAATACTGAGATGATCAAATCAAGGGGATTGGGATATATGGGGCACGTAACTTGTAAGGGTGAGATGGGAAATACGTGGAAACTTCGGTAGGTAAATCTGAAGGAAAGATAAAAGCTAAATACTGAGGGATAATTGAGAGAACATAAGGTGTCGGCTAAATTCGTGTGGCTAAAAAAACCTTCAGATGCATAAAATGTGTAAAGGTAAAGCAGTTCCATTACAGGCCTGGACAGGCCCAGAGTGTTCTTAGGAAGTTAAGGTTCCCAGATTTCGTGACAACGGCACAGGATAGTGGTAGGTTGTCAGCCTTACACACCGGCCGCCTTTACCCCCAGGAAATACTCCTGGTACTCATTTCTGTTAGAGGTTGAGTCGACCCCAGGGCCATAGTGCGATCGGAAGGGTTTTATGTCAATGAAGAATCCACTGACACCAGCTGGGATCGAACCAGCGACCTTCCGATTTGTAGCACAGCGCCTTAACCACTGCGCTACCGCGGTCCCCTACATAAAATGTGTAGGGATTTTAAATATCCTAGCAAATATTAGCTCCCAAAGAAATACTGTCTTTCATGGAATCATTCATAACTTCTCTTCAGTTCCCTCTTGTGTGACAGCTATGTTTGAGTCGTCTCTGAAAATCGTGAGGAAGACTTACACGAAAATGTGCGGAAAAACTGAAGGAACATATCGGCATATATGAAGGCTAAGACTAAAATACTGACCATGCTTAGAATTTGGCAAGCTTAGTTCGCTTGCTACTATTAGTGTACGAATTATTATTTCATTAATTTAAAGCAATGAGGTGGTGTTAGAACACAGTAAACACACACAAAAAGAAACGAGTGAAGAAACGTGAGTTGAAAGGCCCGCCCCATTCGAGATAATATTGCTTCTGCATCCGATTTCAAAATTCGGTTCTAAGAGGCTAAACTAACTGAAAGTTTTCTTTGTTTTCTTCAGTTCCTCCAGGTAAGCTGTGGAAAAATACTTCACGTCACTAACTTCCCCATGCTTTCCAATTCAATATTTACTAATTACTGTAGAAGTCGATGCCATATAGACTGAGCTACACTTTGAGTAATTAAATAAAGAAAATAAATCGAAAAATAAATTTAGGTTTTAAATTTGAATACTAGAAATGATAAAGGATAAAAAAAATGCACCATTAAACCTTGCACTGATTTTATTTTTTAAGCGAATCCTTCTCAGAGCAGAGAGAAAATATCGATGAGTACTTTCAAATATGCAGCGAAGTTGTTCCGTCTTCTTTGACGCGAGATACTTTCAAGTACGCATGGAAGAAAAATGAATACGAAAATAAATTTGTCTTCCTTTCTAGTGAAATAATGCACTACAAATTGTTTTCCGATATATTTTAGTTGGGAACAGCACCTGAAAACATCTTGCTAAGTATACCGTAACTTTCCTGTTAAGTATTTTATCATCTAAGACCTTGCTCCACTTGGCTCCACAGTGGCCACTGTCTCGCATGTTACACAATCTGTAATTACGTATCTCATCATCACCTATTCGTACGACAGTAATATGAAATTACAGCCGTGGGCCCATCTCCCAGAATGACCAAAGGAGAATGAAAATTACATAGGAGGCATAAACCAATAATGCGTATATAGTGGGACACACCCTGGAAACACACATAAAGCAGCTATAAGCAAAGTATACTTAACTTGCCAAATATCAATTAACTTGTTGATGATGAAACGAGGCAGTACGTCATGGCCATCTGTCTCAATCTTTTAAGAGATTTCAAAACTGTATTCAGTTTGGTTTGCGAGGCTCTCTAAGCCATCAGATCATTTTACTGAACTGACCGACTTAACTTGTTATTAAGGTGTCTGACCTCTACTTGGAACTTTACGGGGTCAAGTCGAGCGTCCGATACACCTACGCTTTTGTTTTGTTTTCCTAAGTCACTGAATCTGGTGCTGCAGTTTAACATCAGCAGAACTCTTTTCCTTCCTATTCTTCGGCCATCAATTAATCTGGGTCTAAAGATATTACTTTGTCAAGCAATATTATAGACGACACACCAAAAAATCCCAAAGTGTCAGCAGCCTTTATGGAATTCAGTGTACTGAATATTAAAACTATACACAATAGAGAACTGAAATGAATTAAATTTCATTCAAAAAACGAATATTAAGGAACGGATTTTTAAAGCATAAAACATCCAACAATCCTAATGATGCTTGCTTGCATGCAAAAGATGTCTTCTAGAAACCTGACAGGTGTTATAACACGTACATACTTTTACTGTTTTTACAATAACCAAAGGCTGGACGCCTTCCTGTACCTGATGAAACCCGTTTACACCCTCAAATTTTACGATCAACTTTAATATCGTCCTGTGATTCGGGCCAAAGTCTTCGAAGTGGCCTTTTCTGATTGCATTTTTATTGAACAATTTTAAGAATTTACTTGTGTTTTCTGCATCCCCTTTCCATTTTATCTTCCAATATTTGACGAGCAATACAAATTGTGAAGCTTCTGGTTTGCAGTTTCTCTTGTTATCTTACTCTCTCTCTCTCTCTCTCTCTCTCTCTCTAGTGCAGACCTACTGACGATGAAATTCCTTGTCTACGATATGTGACGTACGTTGTACAGACTATGAAAAATTCTGTCAGACAAAAATAATACGGATAAATTGGCAGACACTGGAATAACTGGAAAGATAGCATTAAAATCGTTACCGAATAACGTACAATGAGACGTCAAAGGAAGTTCAAAAGTAACAAGGTATGGCCGGATTGTGTTAAGGTGGTGGTAGAACGTCTACGTTCGAATGAAGAAAAAAAATCAGACGTACTTGACCAGCTTTATAAAGTCTCAAATATTACATCCTGCCACGAAGTTGATTGATCTGATCAGTAAATTATGGATCAATAAAAACTTCCAGCGGAGTATCTGTGACGTCTTGCCTGATGTGAAATCTGCAATACAGTGATAGAATTTGGTGCAGCAACATCTGAGGGTATTGTAAAAACAAAAGGGTATATTACGGCATCCGAAGGGCGGGGTATCAAGGTGTGGCAATGATACGGGGTCTGACTTTCACATTGTAGCTGCTGTTGGTCCTTGTACTTACCTGCAGAACAGTCAGGCTCATTTTTGTACTGCAGAATTGCTGTCATGCAGACGAGTCTACATTATGTCTGTGATGTGGTTCTAATATGCAAATTGGACAATGTAAGTGCATTTAAACGCTTTAGTTTGTTATTAGCATTTCTTGTAGAATATGACCCTCCCAGTTCTCGTGTCCGATAAATCCAAAAAGTATGCTACTTAACCTGTTGAGTCTATTTCCTTTGTATGGTTATAAATTATCACTTTTTTGCGCAGTGTTTTAATGACCTTTTTTTAGGCGCGGTCGCAAACTCGCAAAAAGGGACTCTTGGCTTCGTCATGTTTGTCTGTGTGTCCTTCCGTCCGCCGGTCCGTCCGTCTGTCTGTCTCCATAGAACAACTCGGCTCCCATTGGACGCATTTTTGTTGAAATTGATATGTGAATATTTCTCGAAACTATGTCTAGGAAGTCCAAGTTTCATTAAAATGTTAAAAAATTAGGGGTACTGTACATAAATACCTATGTACATTTATGATCATATTTTTCTCGATTCTTCGTAGAATGAGCAGGAATATTTCGGACAAAAGGTGTAGTGAAAATAAACACACATAGTTTAGGTTCAATAACTTTTTCCGAAAGTAGTGCCGTCGATGGATAATGTGAAATAACATGGCACAGCCGAAGAGGCCACAGATGACAATATAATACGGCACATACGCATTGCGTGTTCGATAACTAAAGCTACAAACACACAGTCAGAATATGTAACAATTATTGCTATTCCACAGCACCTTGGGGGCTTAGACGCGCCTCACTCTTCCGTCATGCTTACAGTGCCTGTCTTGTTATTCATATCATGTATGTATGTATGTATATATATGTACCATTCTCTTTTCTTCCGTATTTTATCTTTTTCTTACATTCGTAATTGTATTTTATTCTTGACCTATTTATCCTTCATATTTCTTTCCTGTAATGTTATATTTGAGCTTGTCTTTTCTACTTTAATACCTTCCTTCTCTCAACCCCCTTTTTGGGCTATTTTTAATGTTATAGTTCTATATTTAATTTCTGACTCGCCGAACTAAAGTAGATAAAATCAACGAACACTGCTGTTTCACTTTCGATATGTCTGAAAGAAAGCATCTTCAATTTGCCCTGCTACCTACGGTTCGTATGGCCTCACCGTTGATCTGCAAGGGATGGCGTGATGAAACGAGATTAATGCCGTGTCACGGGATGGGGTTAATCCATTCTATACGTCATGACACATCATTAATCTGATTTCATCGCCTCTTCATAGAGAATTAATCGCGTTCCGGGGCGTCTAGTGGCCACCCACACGGCAAAATATTCGAATCACAGTAACTGAGTGACTGTTTACGAGTTTGAAGCTTTGAATTCTTCTAAATAATGACACATGAAATACTACTAAGACCGACAGGCCCATCTTGTTTATATTATTACCATCCTGCTGCTTCTGAAGATTTTACGAAACACACAAGTACGTGGCGAGGAAAAAATTCACGTTTTGAATGCCAAACATGTGGCACAAATATCCCTAGTTTTACATTGATAATAGACAACCAACATACAGAATAGCTGACTGAATGACTGCTTCATATAGCGAACAAGAAAAGATTACTTGATTATCCAATGGAACTATGATCGAATGACAGTCGACTGAGAAGTCCAATTGGTGGGACAGTTCTTAAGCCTCTAATATTTATATAAATTAATCAATAAATTTTCCGGCTTACATAATCCAAACATCCATAAAACATATCGCATCGAACACAGCTGAAGCCCATTCACAAGTTCAGAACCTATTTATCAGTTACCCTTTCTGATATTGTTCAACCAAATTCGTCTCATTCTCGCTTAGTATTTCTGATAAACCCTTAGATATCCATACAATATATCATATTATTAATTAGCTTTGTGATGGCAAAAAGCGCTACGTCACAGTACAAACGTTAATATCCTGGCTCAGAATTCTATTTGATGGTAGTCTTTAGATAATTGCGTGCTATATTACTAAGTTCTTCACCCAATATAACTTTGTGGAAAAGTTGCCTTCTTGAGAAGACAGTTGTTTCTCAGTCATAAAATTCCACGCCCCTTATAGGACCCAAAGAATCACTGTGTTTATTACGGTCAAAACTGATCACTGCACTAAGTCCTCTCCAAACACTCACGGCCACTCTCTTCGAAATCCTGCTCTGTATCACCCTTCGATCTACCCTTAGATTCCTTAGTAAACTCTTAATTCATGTTTTCTACCAATTTTTTTTACGAACTTCTCATATTCCGCACGAGACTACACGCCAAGCTAATAGCGTGTGGTATTTAATTTCCTCAGCAGAACTGCAAGTTTAGCGCATGGGACAGTCTGTCATAGCAGCGGTGGTCACGTCAACGATAAAGGAACTTTCTGTACTGCTCTTCATAATATTTGGTAAGGAGTATAAATTATGATATGCGTGAGTTCAGGTTTCCGCCTCGATACAGAAGATATCTGCGCTATTCTGGGATATTACGCAGCGTACAGTGGTAATTCCGTGCCGACGTTTCGGGACAACCTATACGTCCCATCTCCAAACTTCAAGAAGTACAAGAATAATGAACTTCTTGACCCCTGAAGACGGGATAAAAAGTTGTCACGAAAGGTCGGTAAGAAATTACCACTCATCTCTGCGTAATATCCCAGAAGAATGCATATTTCAAAATATATCACTTTATGTGATCTTCTGCGTCCTCTTCTTACTTCCTACCTCTTCCTTACAAATATTCTCCCTAACACTTCTCGAACACTTAGTCTATGTCCGTCCCTTAATGTGAATCATTCATATTATTTATTTAGTCGGCAAGGCTTTAGTCACAATCAGTGAGCGATGGTGCAACTTGCTCTTGCACGCACAGTGAGCGGCAGCTTGCACTGCCCGAGGTGAGGGCGCGGACTGGCAGGCGAAATATCATGAGGCGGCCGGCTTGTGGCTGTTGCTGTTGCCGTTGCTGCTGCTGCTGCTGCTGTTGCTGCTGCAAGGTCGCCTGCTGCACGATGAGATACGCTTCATCCTCTCTACGGCGGGAATGTGGTTCGATACTCCGTCGGAGAACTTCAAGATGAATGGCAGCAGGGTCATTAGTTTCAAGTAGGCCACGACCACTTCGTTACAAATCACGCACTGGTATACATTACACTTCCAGCTGTCATGCCATAGACATTCTTCAGGTGATACAACATCCTTACATAACTCACGAATCTTTCACTCTACTTTGTTGTCTGAACTAAAGAATCGTCTGTTCATACTAAGGCCCGAAGCCTCACCACGACTAATAGCAAGACCAGCATCTATATAGGATCTTGGACTAGCTCTGTCGTCCCCTAACTCCAAAACACATAGCTCCGGGTAGCAACGCTAATAATTTCCTTCTGTACTTCCAGGTATTCTTCAATTATGTTACCCCCGGCAAATCATGGCATCTAATAACATAATGGCCGCTCAAATTTCAACATGAAAATTTGACCACTCCCATTTCGAGGTGTGAATTTCAAATGTAAGCTTTTCTTTGAAAGACTATTGAATATTTTTTGAAAGACGTGGTGAAATGACGTTCTTACTGAGAATTAACGATATTTACTTTACATTTTCTGGAAATATAGCTTAACATACTAGATTTGGTTTAAAAAAAGAAATAATTTTACAAACAAAGGTGGAGACTGCAGTACCAACTGAAAAACAGTCACAACTCGACTACTTAAAAAAGACAATTTTCGGCAGTCACTGTCACCTAGCATGCCTATCCGTAATTATAAGGAAGACTTGCTACAGGATGACACAGAGTAACGACAAAAATTGCACATGCAGCAAATTCAAGTAAAGCTAACTTCATGCACTCTACAAGGGCATATGAAGGACTCGAAGTATAGTTCCTCCCATCCTTAAGCTCGACACTAAAAATACGCCAACGGTCAACTTCATGTCCCAGCATCTTGACCCTGGAGAAAAGTGCCCCCAGTAATCTTGAATAGGAGGCTGAGGGGCTCAAAACCTGATTTGAACAACTGCGAGGAAAGATTCCTGTTACAGTGAATAAAAATCCAACAGATGCAACAGTATGCAGATATTTATTTACTGCAAAGTTACTCTACATGTTTCGGGTGTCACAGCACCCACCATCAGGAGTATTAAAAACTGTACCCGCAGCATCCGGTACAGGTCATACTACTTGTACCGCTACTCCCCTCCAACGTGGTCTGACCGGGACCAAGTTGGAGGGGAGTAGCGGTACAAGTAGAACGACCTGTACCGGATGCTGCGGGTACAGTTTTTAATATTCCTGATGATGGGTGCTGTGACGCCCGAAACATGTAGAGTAGCTTTGCAGTAAATAAATATCTGCATACTGTTGCATCTGTTGGATTTTTATTCACATTGAATTACGATGCACGGAACCACGAGCTTAAAATTCCCGTTACTGTCGGGAATAGAAAGACGACTCCTAGGTTGTTCAGACCATAAGCAAGTCACTGCACAGATTACGTTACGCCCTTTCGTTCTATGAAACAGCTACTTATTGCATGGATTAGCAAGTTAAAAGTGTAACATCTGTTCTTCATGATAAGCTCTAACTAGTTACGGGCCAATCTATAATTTAACTGAGGTCGGAATGTTATTCTGTGAAATAACTAGTTAACGTGTTGACTGGTTTATAAGGCACTTCATTCCCGTCGTGTTTTAGTGTAATCAGAAATACAATATATCCAACCGCAACACAAAAAAAAAATTGTTTACCGTAGAAAATGAGCAACATGTTTCGGCTAGATACGGCCATCATCAGGCGGACAGGAACAGGAAGAATTTAGTGTATTATACCTTCAGTCGAACACAACTACATAGTTGTATTCGACTGAAGGTATAATACAGTAAATTCTTGTTATTTGAACAAACACAACGGCGATGACGCACCTCAGAACAGGAAGAAAATATTTGCGGTTGCATGGGTTAGAGATCTCAAAACCTAACGCGTACATTTTATAATACAATGCATAATATACATAAACAACATTTTGAATAACATTGAAGAAACTTTTAAAATTATGTTTTATAAGTTTTTAAAAAGACTAAAGTAATGAATGAATAATAATAATAATAATAATAATAGTTAAAATATTTATGTAGGGAAAGAGTAGGCACTTCTTGGACAGACGACAAGTATAAATCCTTTTTCAGTGGTTTCCCAAAATCTTCGACAAAATATCTACTTAGGCCTATATTATATTATAGTACATCACATCATATCACACCACACCGCACCGCACCGCACCGCACCGCACCGCACCGCAACGCACCGCATCACATCACATCGTATCGTATCGTATCATATATCATATCATACATCATATCACATATCATATATCATATATCTATATCATATATCATATCGTATATCGTATATCATGTAATATATCATATCAAATATCATATCATATATCACATATCATATATCAAATCATGTCATGTCATATCATACCATATATCATACCATATATCATATCATATATCATATATATCTTGTCATGGCATGTCATATATAATAAAATATATCATATATGTACCGTATCGTATCGTGTCATATCATCATATCATATATCATATATCTTATCATACCATAACATATATATCATAACGTATCGTAACTTATCGTATCGTATCGTATCATATCATATCATATCATATCATATCATATCATATCATATCGTAACATATCGTATCAT
>Ga0123355_10001803_pt1 | contig 29987 bp, 28 predicted proteins | sample TergutEmb28metaG_3_FD_89872 | JGI IMG/M metagenome (GOLD analysis project Ga0123355, IMG submission 89872) | Embiratermes neotenicus P1 segment gut microbial communities from Petit-Saut dam, French Guiana - Emb289 P1 | ecosystem: Host-associated > Arthropoda: Insects > Digestive system > Gut ... | reverse complement strand
GGGAGTACGTCTAGCAACAGCTCAAGACGAGAGTAAGCGTAAAGAGGCGAAGCAACAATTGATATACTCGCTTATTGCGGTTATCATGATATTTGCACTTGTAGGTGTATTCTATGCAGTGTTCCCGCAAACAGTTGAGGAAACACCAGGCATGGCATTTCCGTATTAGTCTAACAAGGGATTGAGGAAGGGAGAGGATTCATATGGGCAATATAATGGCACGTTTTGGAAACATGTTGAACAGACCGGTGCAGCCGGATATAGGGGACTATGAACAAGCGGGTGCAATGCTTGCTCAGGCAATCCGGAATGTTGTCAACCCGATATTCATTGTAATTGGTTCATTGGGTGCATTGTTTGCGATATGGTTAGGTGTGCGTTTGGCAACAGCTCAAGACGAGAGTAAGCGTAAAGAGGCAAAGTCTCAGTTGGTATTTGCATTGATCGCGGTTATCATGATATTCGCGCTTGTAGGTGTATTCTATGCGGTATTCCCAGCACCAACAGTTGAGTATTATCAAGGTGCAACATTTCCATACTAGAATTGAAAAAATTGTTAAAAGGGGATACAAAAAAATAGTATCCCTTTTCTTTTGAAAGGAGTAATATAGTAACATGAGAAATCTTATTTCCGGTACACAAGGTCAATTGCCGATTGACGCGGAGCAAGCGGCATTTCGGCTGCAGGGCGCAATACTTGCCATGGTTAATCCATTATTAATTGTTATAGGTGCGATGGGTGCAATTTTTGCGATATGGTTGGGTGTGCGTCTTGCAATCGCCCAAGACGAATCCAAAAGAAAAGAAGCAAAATCACAGTTGATTTGGTCACTTATTGCCGTGGTAATTGTTTTTGCCGTTATAGCAATAGTCACAACAGTTTTTCCTGCACCAGACGAATCTTTGGCGGGTATTCTACCATATTAATTTTGTTTGTCTGAATCCAATTTATTGCGTATACTTGTTACATGGGAAACTTTTTGATATATCTGTTAAATGGTCACGACAATCCTGGAACTCGGCCCGCAGAGGGCATAGGGGAATGGTTTCGGCAAAATGCATGGACCATTGTCAATATCGCGTTGCTTATTGTAGGATCGATGGCAGGTTTATTTGCGATATGGTTGGGCGTGCGTCTTGCAACCGCTTCTGACGAAAATCGTCGCACACAGGCAAAAGCCCAGATTATCTGGTCAATTTTGGCGGTTATTATAACATTTTCTTTGGCTGGGGTTTTTTATGCATTGGAATTCGGGCAATATGACGTAGAGGGTGGAATATTCCCATATTAAAAAATCAAAATTCGACACAAAGTTTAAAAGGGTACACGAAATCGCTTGCCCTTTTTTTTGATGGGTGGTAAATTTAGGACAAAGGATGCCGAGGAGAGAAGGGGGTGATGCGGCGCAGTTACTGGTTTAGCAGTGTTGGGTATAGGCGCTGTGTCCCTGACGATTGGTATTTTTGGGTTTTTTGGTCGTGGTCCAGCGGCAGCAGTAGACAGGTGGTGGGCAGCTGTTTCCAGCCTCTTGAATGATTTGGAGTCGGGAACGTTTATGCATTCATTGACCCAAATTTTTGCTGGTTTCATCTATTCAATATGGTTATCAATTGCATCTATTGCTGATTTAGTTCAGGCAATTTTTATGATTTTAGCTGGAGTACAACCATTTTATAGAGCGCCTGTGGATATTAATTTTGTGGACGGGTATGGAAATCCGCTCACGCCAGAGCAAATGGCACCAGAACAAGGTTTCCAAGGTGACCTTGTAAGTACACTTATTAATAGTGGACCAATACAAACAATTTTTACAAGCATGGTTGCCGTAGCGACCGTATTACTTATATTCTTTACTGTGCTTCAGCTGATTCGTAGTCAATATAAAGAAAAAGATGGAGGTAATCCATACCTTACTGTTTTCAAGATGATAAAGGGTATGGTTTTGTTTATGTTCATATCTGCTGCGGTCACGGTAGGATTATTTCTTTCGGGTATAATGTTGAATGTATTAAATACGGCTACGACATTTGGAACGCCGACTACTATGTCGGGTATGGTCTTTTACACAATGGCAACCCAGGCAAACAGGGCGACACATCTTCCTGGGGGGTTCGACTTTACTCGCCCAAATCAAGAGATGCTGTGGAGGATTTCTGATTACAGGGGTGTTACAAATGACGATCTCAGTGGACATAGTGGTCTTTCTATGAATAGAGATGGTACGCACAGTAATCTTGTCTGGTGGGTTGTCGATCTGGGATTAATAGACGGACAAAATGTAACAGTTCAAGACGAGCCAACTATTACATTTGATGGTGCTTCTACTCGTATACCGCGGATTCTTAACGTAGGGTATGGAGGTGTTTTTAACTTAACAGCATTCAATACATACCTGGCAAGGGTTAGGAGAACGGTGAATGTTCAATTTCAGGAGAGACGAGGTGTTACTTATCAATGGGATGGTTCTAATTGGGTTCGCGACTTTACTGGAACTACGATAACAAGAGTTCCGAACAGTGATGTAGTATCAGGTACTTCTTTTCATCCAAGTGGCGTGCCTCAACCAATTGTTTGGGACACTGGTTCTGGAGTCTTTTATTTAAGACCTGCGGCTTCTGGTGCGCCGACAAATGTTTATGAAGCAATTGGGGCAAGATTTGCACCGACTCCGTTTTCATTTGAAGATGAAGACCAAATGCGTGCAGCGATGGGTGGGGGGTGGAATTTCTGGGATAGAAGTGGTGCAATTAATCCTGTAGCAAATTATACGGGCACAAGTGTTTATTCTCAAATGTATCAAATACAGAACCAGCTTGAAACAGGAGGAACGGCATTCGTGAACCTGTTCAATTTTGCACAGAATCATTCAAACACAAATATGAGGCCAACTGTGGTCTCAACTCTTCCAAGCGCAACAATACCAGGTGCCTGGACATTGGATGGAACCAAGCCAAACACTCCATATCTTAACCAAACAGTTACCTTGGCTGAGATTCGAGCTGCTCACGAAACAAGAGTTGAACAGGTAAGTATGAACCTTCCAAGATTAACATCTGTTTCCAATGGTTACAATAGCGGATATCGTAATAACGCATATGAAATGTTTGACGATATAAGAAGTAGCAGACCACTGACAAGGAGTAATGTGGCTCACACATTGAATCGTGCGATAGAGGCTGATGTGTCCGCTGGGACTACAATCATACCAAGTCGTGATTGGGAGGAGCTAATCACTGCTGGTGGGGTTAAACTGGCCGACTATGTAACATATATTATAAACAACGCTGTACCAGGGACATTGCCTGATGATGCTCCGCGTGCTGGACCAGCTGATATAGCACTGTGGATAGATACAATGATGATTTGCATGGAATCCAATTATTGGATGGTGCTTGCACCATCAGACTTCATTGAATCCCGTGGTGTAGGAGTGAGATATTTTGCAGAAATATCATTCCGTTCACATAGTGCTGTGATGAACCTGTATTCTCTTTGGGGCATGTCTCACTTTATTGGATGGTTTGGCATATTTATTGTTGTTGGTGTTTTAATTAATTTTGTGTTCGGTCTTGTACAACGAATTGTTGAATTGCTGATTTTATATATGTTATCACCATTGACATTGGCGTTTTATCCATTTGACGATGGACAATCTTTCAGTAACAATTTTGTACGACCATTCTATAAAAAGACGATTGCAATATTTGCTCCGCTGATGGCATTGAATTTATTCTTCGTATTGTTGCCGGCGATGAGGAGTATTCGATTTTTTCCGCCTGGTCAGAATCGAATAGCCAACGCGGTTGCCAGTGCATTGGTAACGTTGTCGATGCTAACTATGTTGCCTGCGATACGAACACAAATTCAATCAATGTTAGGTGCAGACGCATTGGGCGAGAAAAAAATGGGTTCGGTATGGAAAGATTCAATGAATGCGGCATTAGGTGGTGCGATTGGAGGGAAGATAGGTGGAATCACCGCGGGCAGGGCATTAAAGGGAACAGTTAAAACCGGGGCAAAATATACCCAACGTGGTCAGGCTGTGGCAATGGCGAACAAGGAAAACAAATCTTTGAAAGACAGGGCAAAGAAGAATTTGAAAAGCGAAGAGGATGTGCTTGCCGAAATGCAAAAGAAAAGGGCGCAGGGTTTAACTGGAGAACAAACAATCACTGTCGGTACTAAAAAAGTAAAAATGAATGTGGATGATGATTCGTTTAAAGCACAAGAAGCAAAGGTTAGAAAGGCTGAAGCTGTAAAAACGGCGGCATCTGGTAATTTAGCCATGGAAGAAAAAGAAATGCTAAGAATTGAGCAGGCAAAAGCGAGTAAACAAACTGAGGTAGATGTAGATGGAAAGATGGTAAAGATTGATGAAGCACTTAAGAATCAGAGTCTTAAGGTTAAAGAAGCGAAGGTATTAGAGAAAGACGCAGAAGATGATTTGTTATTTGAGGAAAATAACCTTCTTTCAATAAGACAAGCAAGATCTGTCGGTGATACCAGTGTTCAAATCGATGAAAAGATTAAGAAGAAAGTAGATTTGACCAAAGAAGGAATAGAAAAGCAAAAAGATGCGGTTTATGTGGCGGAGAATGAAGTTAAGAGGACAGATCAGCTTCCTACTGGTGTAAGTGGTGTTCTTAAGGGCTCATTATTAGGTGAAGATTCGTTCTGGTATAACAAAGGTCTGCCGGCGGCTGGAAGATATTTTGGCATGGCCAACCGTGTTGAGACAATGAAGAATATGGAAAAAATCGGGGACAAGCAACGAGACATCGAAGCCGAAGTGGAAGGTGAAGCTGTAAAGCATGTGGGTCGCGTGAAAGACAGTAAGGTAGATCAACAAGAAATTGAAGATAAGAAGAGATTGCAAGATCAAACAAGAGAGGGCAGAGTCTCTGTTGATGACAAGTATATTAAAGACATGGATCCGGCAATAAGCGCATTTAGAAACAATACAAACATGGCGAATGCTGACAAGATGGATAATAGGGATATTGCGAGATACCTTACATATGTGAGTGCTGGGAATCATACAAGAGCAAAAGAAATGATTGATGACATGAATGTAGGCAAGAAAGACGCAGACAAAATCAAGGTTCAACCGGCGGATGTTCAAAATATTGTGAGTGGTGTTAAACCAACAATCGACGCAAAAATAAAAGCCGATGTGTCAGACCTTGATAAACAAATTGACAAATTGAGCACAGATTTTGAAAAGAAAAAGAAAGACCAAATGATGAACCTTGGTTTCTCGTTGGATAATGCGGGAGAAAAAAACTATGCACATTTGTCAAAATTGTTAGAAGATGAATCTTCCGCGGGTCTTGCAAGATTGGATACGTTTATAAAAAAGTCTATTGGTTCTAGGCCGTTCCAAATTGATAAAAGTACAAAACAAGCCGAGCGTATAGATGGAAAAAAGCCTGATGAGAAGGCATATGAAAAGGTGAAAGACCAAACTGCAGCAAGTGCTAAATTAGATGGTAAGACACAGGAAGCATTAGTCCGTGACACAGGTAAACTTTACGAAAGTGTCGGTAGAAATTTTAAAGATATGCATAAAAAACTAGAAGAATATTTCACCGCAGCACGAGAAGGTAATACGAAGCTCGTTAATGATATGAACCAACAATATGGGTTTAGTAGCAACTTTATAAAGGGAATAGCCGAGAAAGGTGGTAAGGAACTTGACGAGGTTATAACATATTGTCGGAAAACGGTTGGCAGATTTGGTGATTCTGAAAGCAACGTAATGAGAGGGGATAGTATGGAAGCCGCTAATAATGTTGCGGCAAGGGTCATGGATATGACGTACGCGATTAAATCTGCCGAATACATGAAAAAGGCATCCGATGCCGCAGGGCAACAAGAAATGTACCAATTGAATACAGCCGATACAGAATTTGCCAAGGCTACTAAACTTGCGGGTATCAATAACGCGGAACTTCAACAAATAATCGCAGATAGCGGTATTGACCTAGCTAATATAACAAAAGAATCTGCGATGAGTCAAAAGGCAGAATTAAACGATTTATTCCAGAAAATTTACGATAGATCTAACCAAGATGATGGCTTTGGACTTGGACCACAAGAACGTCAGGATATCCGAGCGCTTGCCGGTGGAATAACATCTGGGTTTAAGGCAATGGATAGTGCGGGACGATATGACCAGGAGCAACGTGAATTCGGTACATTATATTCAATGTATAGAGAGAAGTGGGACTACCCAGAGTCTATTGCGCCTGGTGGCGGAAGCTGATAGGAGAGAACTGTTATGCAAGACAAGAATTCGACAGAAAAGCAATGTGAGTCCGTATTTGGTGAACTGCTTTCACTTGGGAATAGTGGTAATCTTACAACTATTATAAAATTGCTAGAATTAAAACACGATATTGTTCTTGAAGATTTAACAAAAGAAACCGCGCTGCAAAAAAAAGAGAGTGTAATTGGGTTCTTTCAAGATCTTTGTTCAGCGACAATGAATGGTGTCAGGATTGATGGTGAAATTTATAAAGTAGACGGCGACCTACAGTATTTACAATACGTTAGAGATATGGCAAATGGTGGTCTAAGCGGTGTTAATGCAATGGAGACGGCAGAGGGTTATTCGGAACGGCAAAGTCAATTTCTTGCAATTGCCCAAAAATATCTTGCACCATATGCAGAGGAAATACAAATCTTGGAAGAATCAAGCGAATTACAAGATGAAAAAGCATTGGAGTACTAGTCTTTTGCTTTGCATTTTCTCTATTCTGCGCTATTCTAGACTAGACTTTGGGGGAATATGGCGGACGAATATTTTGGGTCGAGTGCGCGGTTCATCCCGCGCAGGACCAAGGTAAAAACCGAATTTGCAAGAGGTATTACCGGCGGTGACTTGTTTTATGCCGCCATAGCTTTTGCCATAGCCTTCGCTGTGTATTCTGCGGGGTTTATTGGCACGGCGGAAGAGCCAAACATGATTGGTAATTTGGTTGTTGCGGGAATTGTTCTTGCAATTTTCGCTCTTGGGTTAATCAAGGTTGAAGATGGCGTGCGTGCATATGGAACACTTTGGCGATATTTCAAGTTCATGGCATATGCTAGTAAATTTGCAAAGGTGCATGGTGGTGGGTTCCGGCCGATTTCTGAACTTGTACCTTACAAAGGTATTTTGGAAGAGAAGTTTATTAACTTCGGCGAATATTTTGGTATGGCAATCGAGTTAAAGCCCATTGAATTCGGGCTTCTTGACCCTGCAAAACAGAATATGGCGGTGTCAAATTTTGCAAATGCGATTCGTAGGATAAGTCCAAGACAGACTGCCTCTATCATAAAACTCGAGCGTGGGATGGTGCTTGACCGATATATCGATTTCGAGATTGACAAGTATAACGATACTGTTAAACAATTGGAAATAGGGGGTATGTCCGAACAAGAAATTGGGGCGCGTGAAGTCATATTTAACGAGCGAGGATTATTACTCGAATTCATGAATGAAGAAGAAAAAGTATTCCGTTCTTGTTATTATCTTGTTGTATATGATGCGGACAAGTCAATCCTTGAACAAACTATACAGGCGATTCGGGCGACTTTGGGTGGATCGTATGTATCAATTGAAACCGAGTTGGTAACTGGGCATGATTTGGCAGTTTTCTTGCGTGCAAACTACAACAAGGACTTTGATGAACGTGAATTAAAAGACATGCCAGAAGAGAAATGGATGAATTGGATTACCCCGAACAAAGTTGTCTTCGGGGGGACAAGTGTTGCGATTAACGGAATCAAGCGCTCATCACTTGCTGTGACTGATTATCCGCTTGATGTACGGAACGCTTGGGGTTTTCATATTTTCAATTTGCCTGGCACCAGGAGTGTATTGAATTTTCACCAAGTTCCAAAGATGAATGCCGAAAAAATGATTGACAAGGCAATCTTGGAGATGAAGACACAAATGGGTCAAAGCCACAAGGCATCGCACCAGATTGATCGTGACGCACAATTGACAACTATTACAGATTTGCTTATGCAGATTAAACAAAACAACGAACAGATGTTAGACTGTACAATACATTTGACTCCAGATTTTGATGTTCGAAAAGAAGCAGAGAGCAAATTATACGAAGAAGGATTTAAATATGCGAGACTTGCCGGTAGGCAAGTTGATGCCTTTATCGCGTCAAATATAAGCCGTTTGGAGACTTTCCCCGCATATGCACGCGGTATTCCAACGACAACGGTGGCGGCGGTATTCCCATTCATCTCAGACATGTTGCAGGATGAAAGGGGAGTATGTATAGGCAGTAACTCGTACCCTGTATTTATTGACTTTTTCAAACGTAACAATGTTCGTGTTAATTCTAATATGATCATAATCGGCAAATCGGGTAGTGGTAAGTCATTTGCAACAAAGTCCGTTCTTGCTCACCTTGCCGCCGATAACACAAAAATCTTTATCTGTGACCCCGAAAAAGAATATACAACCATGGCAGAACGTTTGCATGGCGGGGTCATTGACGTCGGAAATGCAGGTAAGGGTCGGTTTAATCCTTTCCATATATACCCAGCTATGTTGGATGATGACGAAGACGGCGAAGAGTTTGACGACACATTCGAGAGCCACCTGCGATTCTTGGAGAGCTTTTTCAAGATAGTTATGGAGGGTATTCGCTCGGACGCTTTGGAAGTTTTGAATGGACTTGTTTCTAATTTATATAAGTTAAAGGGTATCGACAAGTACACCGACTTTTCCCAATTAAAGCCCGAACATTTTCCGATTTTCCAAGAGTTATTCGAGCTGGCAAAGAAGTTTTATGAGGCAGCGATTGACGACTTCTCGCGGGTTAATTATCGTACACTTGTCACATATCTGGAAAAGTTCGCAGAAGGTGGACGATATTCTGGGCTTTGGAATGGTCCTGCGTCGATTACTTCACGTGAAAATTTCTTTGTGTTTAACTTTCTTACACTTCTTGCGAACAAGAATACTACTGTTGCGAATGCCCAGATGTTGCTTGTTTTCAAATACCTTGATGGGGAAATTATAAAAAACAGGGAATACAACAATAAATTCAAAACCAAGCGAAAAATTATTATTGTTGTTGACGAGGCACACGTTTTCATTGATGAGAAAAAGCCGATAGCGCTTGATTTCATGTTCAACATGGCCAAGCGTATTCGAAAGTACGACGGTATGCAAATTATCATTACTCAGAACATAAAGGACTTTGTTGGCTCGCCTCTTATTGCGAAAAAATCGGCGGCGATTATTAATGCTTCGCAATATTCTATGATTTTCTCGCTTGCGCCGAATGATATGACTGACCTTATAACTCTTTATAAAAACGCGGGTGGTATCAATAAAAACGAACAGGAACAAATCGTATCCAACCCAAGGGGACAGGCTTTCTTTGTAACAGGTCCAATGAATAGGACTCTTGTAAGTATAGAAACAAGTGACGCGGTCAGGGAGTTGTTTGAATAATCTTGAGTTTCTATACTTAATGTGCTAATATACCAATATGTTAACTTCGCTAAAAATACAAAATATTGCCCTTATTCCACAGGTCGAAATTGAATTCGGTTCGAATTTGAATGTACTAACGGGGGAGACTGGGGCAGGAAAAAGTATAATACTTGGCAGTCTGAATTTTATTTTGGGCGACAAGTTAAACAAAAGCATGATACGAAGTGGCGAAACGCGTGCGCATGTCACTGCGGTTTTTTCGGCGAGCGAATGTGTTGCAGCGAAAATTTCTGACACATGTGGGATTGAAACAGAAGATGGTGTAGTGATTTTGTCACGAATAATGAAGTCCGACGGAAAGACAGAATGCAGGATAAATTCTAATCTTGTAACAACGACAACATTGAAAGAAATTGCCCAATCGCTAATACACATACACGGACAACACGATACAGAGACCGTGCTGCGTGTAAAAAATCATTTGAATATTTTAGATAGCTTCGGTGGAGAAGCGGTTGGCAAATTACTTAGAACCTATAGAAAAGAATATGAGATATGGAAGTCACTTGAATCTACGTTAAAGTCTTTAGGTGGTGATGAACAAGAGCGGGCAAGACAGGTTGACCTGTATACCTTTCAAATTAACGAAATAGAGCAAGCCGAATTACAAGACGGCGAAGACGAAGAATTACAAGAAAAGAAAACGCGGTTTCAAAACTTTGCCAAAATTGCGGAAGGTTTGTCAAATGCAGTTTCATATATGTCGGGCGATGATGGCGGGGCGTTGTCCCAGATGAAAAGTGCCATTGGATCGCTTGGGTCGGTGTCTTCGTTTGATATGAAGTTGGAAAAAATGTACGACGATGCTACAAACTTGCAATATGCACTTGCCGACATTGAGTGCGACCTATCAGGCTATTTAAGCGACATGGAAATGGACGAAGAGGAATTTGCTCTGGTAGACGCAAGACTTGATGAGATAAAAACATTGAAGCGAAAATATGGTGCGACAATACAGGATATACTTGCGTACCTTGAAAAAACCAGGGCAGATTTGAATAAGCTTCTGTCTAACGAGCAGGAACTAGAAAAGACCAAGCAGGAGATAGGAAAGTCTCTAGAAAAGTTAAAAGAATTCGGAAAGACGCTGTCTGACAAGCGAAAAGCCATTGCGAAAGACATGGAGAAGAAGATAGTTGCACAGTTAGCCGAGTTAGAAATGAAAGGTACATCGTTTGAAATTCGCTTCAAAGACATACTACGTGATACAAATAACACCATATCTAGTGCTATGTCAGGCGACACACTACAAGAAAATATGAGTTTCAAACCACATGGGATAGATGACATCGAATTTTTGTTCAGTGCAAACGCAGGCGAGCCACTGCGACCGCTTGCGAATATTATCAGCGGTGGTGAAATGAGTCGGTTTATGTTGGCTATGAAAACACTTATAGCCGACAAGGAAAAAATAGGCACTATGATTTTTGATGAAATTGATACGGGTATCGGTGGCACGATGGGGACAAAGATTGGAAAGAAAATGGCGGAGCTTGGCAAACATTCCCAAGTCATTTGTGTAACCCATCTTGCCCAAGTTGCGTCAAAAGCCAACACACATTTTCTTATACAAAAGTGCGAAAAAGATTCACGGACAACCACGACTGTTTATCCACTTGATGACAAGGCAAGACTTGCTGAAATCGCCCGTATGATTGGCGGGGGCGGGGATAGTGCGATAGAGCATGCGAAAAGTATGCTTGGGGGAAAATGATATGCTTAATTTTTTGCGAAATAGACTTGTCTTTAGGTACAGTATGATTTGTCTTGGGCTTGTGTTCGCAATTCTTCCTTTTGTGGGACTGATATACTTCCCGACTGGTGGTAGATACATTGACGGCGAGTTCCACAATACTTATACTTTGATGAACGTTTTTGATTTATTTAATTGGGCGACATTTACTGTGAATGCTGTGCAATATCTGTTTATATTGGCTATACCTACATTGTTGTTGATTGTTTGTTCTTTGGCAGTTGCATTTTATCCGCACAAAATACTTGGAATAATTGTATCGTCTTTGGCAACCTTATCTGGAATATGTGCCCTTATTTTAAGTTGGGCGGTTAGCGATATTTCTATATTCTTTGTTGTCTATATTGTTTTATCGCTTGGGATTGCTGGACTTGTATATTCAATTTTGCTAGCACCTAATTCAAGCTTCGATAAAAAGAAAACAGAACTTAGTACAAAATTTAAGATTTACAAAATTTTGACAGGAGTGGTTTTGGCTACTGCTTTTTCTGTATTATTTATTTGGGGGTGGCTCCGATTAGAAGTTTCCATGATGTGTTTGGGTTGGAATTGCTATCCATCAATTTCGGGTGGCGAGACATTGTTTCTAATTCTTTTGGCAACATTTTTATCTGTTCTTGTTACTCGTGACCTTCCAATTCGTCCGAGAAAAGCTAAACACTAATCTCTCTTTTCTAGTTTGTTGGTTATCATTTTTCGTTCTATAAATGATTCAAGTTCATGTGAGCAAGCCGAAGCCACAGCCACGATTACCAAAAGAACAATTATCCGCCAAGTGTCAACTTCGCTTGGAATCAAAAGAAAAGCAGAAACAGCAATTATTGCCAAGAAGAATAAACTGACCGCTATGAGTACCGGCACGGCCGTCAATACTGTTTTTGCTATGTATTTACGGTCAGCCAGCAGGTTCAGGATTTGTTTTTCTGCCTTTGACTCTTTGTCGCTATCGGGTATTATTTCGCCGTTTAACAAATCGTTAATCGTAATGTCCAAGATTTTACAAAGCGGTTGCATGACCGAAACATCTGGCATACATTTGCCACATTCCCATTTTGAAACGGCTTGGACAGTCACAGACAGTTTGTCCGATAAATCTTGTTGAGTAAGATTTTTTGCTTTTCTGCGTTCGGTGATGAATGAACCAATTTTTGTGTTATCCATGTTTTTTCCCTTTTGGTTTGCGTCTGTCAACTAACAGGGAAACCGCTACTATTATACATAGTGCAGACAGCACAGCCCCGAAGACCGATGTCACCACACTCCATGCGATGTTTTCAATTGCAAAGATTTCAAGCAAAATTGAAAGTACCAATATCGCAACCCCAACACACAAAATTGTCACCCCTTGCCAGATTTTTTTGTTATTCCCATTCATTATTTTAATCCTCCTTAATTTTTAAGTAGTATAATATTATTATAATCAAAGAACAAAGTATATCAACCATTGGTTGAGTTTTGGCTTTAATCGAAAAACCTTGAAATTTTTCCGCGTATGTGCTAGAATATACAAATGGCAAAAATCATCGCATTTACTAATCAAAAGGGCGGGGTAGGTAAAACCACTACCTGTGTGAACCTGTCCGCGTTTTTGGTTGAAATGGGCAAAAAAGTTCTGATTATCGACGTCGACCCACAGGGCAACGCGACCAGCGGTATCGGTATCGAAAAGAAAAAAGGCACGAAAACAATTTATGATGTGTTGTGCGACCAATGTGATATAAGTGATGCGGTACAAATTTCCCAGATTAAGAACTTGGATATAATTCCGGCTACCGTAGATTTGGCGGGGGCAGAAGTTGAACTTGTCCGTATGCCGGGTCGTGAGAGAATTTTGAAAAAATACCTTGAAAAATTGCGTTCAAGTTATGATTATATTTGTATTGACTGCCCGCCGTCTTTGGGGCTTTTGACCCTGAATGCGTTTACTTCGGCGGACGCACTTGTGATACCTATTCAATGTGAGTTTTTCGCACTCGAAGGGGTCAGTCAACTTATTAACACTGTGCGACTTATCCGTACGCAAGGTCTTAATCCGAACCTTGACATCGACGGGGTGCTTCTGACTATGTACGACAAGAGAAGTACTTTGACCGACCAAGTTGCTGCTGAGATTTTGAAATTTTTCGGAAAAAAAGTTTTCAAGACAAAAATTCCACGAAATGTGCGATTGGCGGAGGCGCCATCGCACGGCATGCCGATAACCCTGTACGACAGAAAATGTCCGGGTGCAATTGCGTATGGATTGCTTGCAAAAGAATTTTTGGCTAGGCAAAAATAAATCAATTTCTCTGCCTGCCAATTTCATAAAGCACCATTGCAGTTGCATTTGCTACGTTCAGACTATTAACTTTTCCGTGCATTGGGATGGAAATTATCTCGTCACAGAGTTTTTTGGTCAAATGCGAAACTCCGCTGTCCTCGCCACCCATGACGATGGCAACCCGACCTTCCAGGTTGACTTGACTGACATTCTTGCCGTTCATATCGGCACCATATATCCAAAAATTATGTGATTTCTTCAAGTTCTCGATGATTGGGTTAAGGTTCGTAACCTTGCAAACTTTCATGTGGGTGATTGCGCCCATGCTGACACGTGCGACAGTTTCATTTACACCGACACTGCGGTTTTTTGGAATAATCACCGCATCTACGCCCATGCATTCGGCGGTACGAATAATGTTCCCCAGATTGTGCGGGTCTTCCACGCCGTCGAGCAGCAACAGGGTAGCGTTTTCCTTGTTACGCAAAGACGCAAGCACGGCATCAAGGTCGTGGTATTTGTAATCGCTGGTGAATGCGATAAAGCCCTGGTGATTGCGTGTTTGCGACAATTTATCAAGCGCAAGTTTGTCTACGAATTGGTATCGTACTCCCGCCGATTTGATTTTTGAAATGAACACATTGTCCGTAGTGTTCTTTGCAATCAAGATTTTTTCGATTGTTACTTCGCTTCCCAATATTTCAGAGATAGCATTCTTTCCTTCAATTAACATGGGTCTAGTTTAGCATACTTTTCATTTTGTTTGTTTAATTTCCACAACAACTGACGGTTGTTAGACATTGCAATATCTGGGTAATATACTTATAATATAATTAAAAGGAGAAAGCGAATGGAGAAAGAACGAATTTGTGCGTGTCCAAATTGTACTTGTGACACGTGTCCATGTACACCAACAGAATGCAAATGCACACCAGAGTGCAAATGTGATTGCGTTTGTTGTCGTGGCGAATGTGAAAAATAAGTATTGGACGTTATGGAGAAAGCAATGGAAATGGTTATAATCGGGCAACGAATCAATAAAGGACGAAAAGACAAAGGGTTGTCGCAACAACAATTTGCCGAACTTTTGAATGTGACCCAGCAATGTGTTGCAAAGTGGGAAACATCGACAAGTTTGCCCGATATTTTCATGCTTGCCAAAATCGGTGAAATATTTGGAACGGGCGACATTTGTTACTTTCTTGGAAAAGACCCATGTTCTTGTGACTGTGGCTGTTGCGATTGTTGCGGGGGTGTTAAATGATAATTCATACAATGAAAAGCGAATTGCCAAACGGAAAGGCAGAGCAATTTTACGATTTCATGATTAACCCAAGTGATGAAGCATATTCAAGTTGGTTGCCAGAACATCATCAATATCACGTTGTAAAGTGTGGTAAAAACAGACCAGTAGGTAATATAGTTTTCTTTGACCAACACATCAGCCCAAAACACCGATTAAAATCATATGCGAAAGTGATAATAGCCGACAGACCTCACGAGATGACAGTTCAAGTAAGACGAATGGGAATCAACTTGCCCATGTTTGTTAGTTTGAAATTTACGGACACCGAAAAAGGACTTTTGCTTGAAGAAGAATTGCGGGCAGGATATAAAGGTATGGGAAAAATATTTGACCCATTATTTACAATTTTTGTCGGCAAAAAATTTCGTGATGCACTAACTATGCACCATGAGAAAGAATGGAAAGAGTTAGAAAAAATCTTACAAGGAAACGAAAAGTGAACAAATACGAAAAGCAATCAATCAAAAAGTACGACCGAACGGCAAGCAATTATGACAATACTGTTGATGGTAGATATACCGCAAAGGTCAAAAAATTATTAATCAAACACATATTGGTAAACGACGGCGACAAAGTTCTTGATGTTGGTTGTGGTAGCGGCGACCTTATTGACTCCATAAACCAACTTGCCGACATGAATGCTTATGGAATAGATATTTCGCCACAAATGATTACCGAGTGTAAACGGAAATACCAAGACATAAAATTTAGTGTATCAAATGGTGAAACGATAGATTTCGACGACAATTATTTTGATGTGGTAGTAATTTGTTGTGTGTTGCACCACTTGAACAATCCGCAAAACTTTTTCAAAGAAGCACATAGGATATTGAAGCCAAATGGCAAACTTATCGTTGCCGAGCCGAATTATCCGCCCGTAATAAAGCAAATTGCTGACTATGTTGTTTTGCCACTTTTAAGAGCAGGGGATAATAAACTCTTCACACACAGAAAATTGACGAAACTCTTTGTCAATAACAATTTCGCATTGACACAAACTATCAAAAAGAATATGAAACAAATCATAATCGGAGAGGCTATTCCCCCTGCGCCATAATATGTTGTAATATCTGTTGCAATCTGAAAAAGTTCTTTGTAATGTATAAATAGCCAATGACCGCTTCAAATGCGGTGGCTTTTTTATATTCGGAAAGGGTAGCGTTCTTTGGCACGCTGTTTGTTTTTTTGTTAATTGCCCGCCGTGCAATGTCACGTTCAATGTCGTTCAAAAAATCTTCCACCGTGTCAAAAAAAATACTTTGACTTTTTGCGTTTACAATTTCGGCGGTTTTTTTATGTATTGTCGCAATGGGCAATTCATAGTTCTTTATCAGATCTTCTCGTACGAACATAGTAATCACTGCATCGCCCAATGCCGCCAGTGCCAACGGGTTTTTTGTTGCAAATTCGTTCATGTACTACCTCCACTCTTGTATAAACATTTCTATAAAATCTTGCATGAGTTTTGTTTTTGGTATTGACATTTTGCGAGCGGTTTCGGTATTCATATTCTCGCCAAGCCGTAGAAGTTTATTATATATATGGTGAATAACTGTTGGGTCGAATTTGGTATCGTCATAATTGTCAGAGCTATATAGGGGAATGTTCGGGTCATAAAGTATTCCACCATTCCCCAATGTATACTGGATACATCTTGTAATTGGGATAGCACCGATTGCATCAAGATTATCGGCATCTTGCAAGATTAAGGTCTCTATATCCGTTACAGTAACTGGGTTACCGCCAAAGTTATATTGTTCGTGAAATTCGATTGCGTGGCAAATGTGGTCTTTTTGTTTTTCTGTTAGTTTTAAATCTGCAATTAACTCTTTAATTTGTGGCAGACTTTCTTTTGGGGTAATATATCGCTTTTCTTTGTTCTCCATTATTCTGTGTACATCATGTATGAACGCCGAAACACCGATTACTTCTAAATCGCCACCTTCGCGTTTTTGTAATTCAACTGCATTTGACAATGTTCGTCGCAAATGGTCAATGTTATGCCCCATAGAATCACCACTGAACATTTCGGTAATTTTTTGTTCTAGTTGAGATATATGCTTATCTAACATATTATTTCCCCTTGCCAATCAATTGTGTTAATTGTTCAAGTGTATTTGCATTTGACCCAAGTGACAAATGCCCAACATTTTGAAAGATTTTTTCAATGTATTCAAGTTCCTTTAATCTGTACAATGTTTTGTTCTCGTCAAGCAACTTTGCCGTGTTCAAGAGACTTCGGGTAGACGCCGTTTCTTCTCGTCTTGTTATCACGTTTGCTTGGGCTTGTTTTTGGGCGATTAAAACGGTATTCAAAATTGCCTTTATGTCGCCGGGCAGGATAATGTCCTTTATGCCTGCACTTACGAATTCGGCACCGAATTCTTTTTCGCGTGGCTTAATTATTTTAAGGATCTCCGCCCCAAGCCCTGCCTTTTGATCCAAAATTTCGTCAAGAGTTTTAGACGACACATATTCTCGCAATGCAAGTTGAAAAACAAGATACAACGCATCGTTGAAATTATCAAATTCAACAAGGGCTTTTTTTGCATCGGTTACAGTATATGTTAGCGCAAAATTAATCCGCAAATCAACTTTGTCCGCGGTCAGAATTTCTTGTCCGTTTATTTGCATGGTCTTTTTGCGTGTGTCGATTAATTTAATGTCGATTTTTTTGTCCACAGTAATAAACCAATGTCGTCCGTTTTCCAATAACTTTGTAAAGTTTCCGTCAACAAACAATACACCTTTGTATCCGTTTGTTACCAAAATATCGTTTGCATATCCACGAAGCTTTAACTTCTCAAGTTCTGCAACACCCAAGGTTGTAGGTGGGGCATAGTCGCTTCTGTTTACGACGTGTATTTCTCTGCGGCAACATACTTTGTGCGAACCCGAACGAGTTATGGTTTTTTGTAAGTTGTTATCTTTGAAAACAAAACCCATTTGTTCTTTTGTTATTGTTGCTTTTTTCATAAAATTTCTCCTTCATTTTGGACGACCATTACTTCCCCAAATGCTACAAGCGGAAGATTGTGGTTACATGACTTCTGTACTTGTCGGACACTTGTGTGCTGGACAAGTACAGAAGTCACAAACAAGCAATCTTGCATGGCTCGTGGCGTTTTTGTGATTTAACACAGGGGAAGTGAAGGGTAGCCACTTTTTTCCAAACCAATGGACGACTTAAAAGGTCGTTGGGGATTCGAACCCCGAAACAAATGTCTCTTGCCATAGACATAGCGCCACGAATGGTTGGTATACGAAAGTAACAGAGTCACCCCGCACCGCAATGCCCCGATGTACGGAAGACATTTGCCTTAGAACCACTCGGGCAAAATTATTATACAGTGGGAAATATAATTTGACCAGAGAAATCTTGCCTTTCTTTCGTTTTACTGAAACAGGGGACGCACTAACATTGACGCAGACTAGTTTTTTATTTGACAAACACTCGTATGCTTCTATATAATAGAGTAATCTATGGGGAAGAAGATTGTTATAATATTATCCCTTGCCGCAGTCATGATAGCGGGCTATTTGTTAATTTCTTTTCCGTCAAGCGACTATCAAATAAAAATTGTGTCAGCAAACAATGATGCACCAGACTCAGAGTTACAGCTTTGGTACAGAGATAATCATAGGCGACAAAATCCTACTTTGAGCGATGCATTACTAAACCAAAGCGGAAGAATTAGCAATTCTTGGTTGGCTAATACGTATAATGGTTTTTGTTCAGTTGTAGGCGTGCGTGGAGAGTTTACAATCCAATGGAATTTATCAATAACAAGTAGGGGTGGGTATAATTGGTTACAAGCAGAATGGATACCGTATATTGATTATATTGGATCTGCTACACCAGTTACCCTGACTAGGGAACTTGATTTAGTAAATCGACATGGAACCTTTTCGATTATCTTTTCTAGTGTAGGAATATATACAGTGAGTGTTCATACATACCATGGCTCTATAGAGCATACTAACGAGTATGAAATATGGGTGCGAAATGGAAGGGAAGGTCCAGATTTCGATATAAATCTGACGTTTAATACAGGTGTACATAGCACTATTCGATTTACTAATCCACTTGATTTCGTGTCATTTTCAACAGGTATTCGTATGACAGGATTTCGCCAAATTGAAACTGGTAATATATCATTCTACAAGCCAGAAGACTATGCATTTTTCTCAGTACAAAACACTTCCACTAATCTAATGAATGAGAGTTTTAAATTTGAAGAAGTTGTAGGACGTCCAGATAGGCTTCAATTTGCTAATGTCGAATATGCAGAATTTCCAGCAAATAATTATATTTTATCACTGCGTGTTAGGATAGAGCTAGAGGATATAGATATTAATGGGGAGGCAATAACTCGCGTAGATTTTAGGACTATTACTGGCACCGTAGTGTTTCGCGACCCACCTGCGCCTACACCATTCCCTTGGTTGACAATAATAATTGGTGCTGTTGTTTTATTGGTTTTAGGTGGTGCGTTTTTTGGCAGTAATTGGTTGATTGTAAGAAGCCAAGAAAGTCAAGCAGCGCGAGGATGGAGAAAAAGTATTGATAAGGAAGAAGTAGACAGCAATAATGCAGAATTATTACGAGCACAAATCAACAAGGAACGTAATGGTGAGGAAGCATACTTAATGGCAAAACAATTCATAGCTGACTACGAAGCCGAATTGGCGGCGGAAGCGGCGAAACCAAAAGATAAAAAATAGTGGATTACTTTACTCTACATTTTGTATTTTCCCATCTTGTATACTAAATTTCAAATTTTTGACAACGCCGTTCTGTATGATGGAAAGGATATTCGCATCCTGCAAATAGTTATTTAATAAAATATCGAAATTACCGAAATATTCGCGGAGTGCATGGTCAGAAGTCTCAAAAGATAGTAGTTTGCTTGCTTTGTCATATTCTTGGTTTTGTAGATATTGTAAAAACTTAAATGGTAGTGGTATTTCATCGCCGAAACTTTTTGTGTGCTTTAATACTTTGTTCTCTTGTGGGTCGAATATGAAAGACAAGCCTCTCTCATTTATAACAATTTTATTATCTTGGAGTGTGGTGGAGGGATTATTCAGCGTAATTCCCAAATCCACAGCGAATTTATTTTCTTTGTTCGAGTGTATTGTAAAAAAACTTGTATGCTCGCCCTCACCGATTTCAACTACGTAGCGTTTGGGAAAGATAAAGTGTGAACTTGCATGTATTACACGAAGAATTTTCTCGCTATCTTTTCTCTCGATCTTTATTACATAGAGATTGTGTTTAATTTTAAGGACTTTATGATTGCTGTCGTTCAAGTGAGGGGAAGACGGATTGAAAACGAACTTTTCATCTAAAGTGTCAATCACTAAATCAGCACCGACAGGATAATCAATAGCAAAAGGAAATTTGGTAACAGTAAGTTCATTATTTAATACTATTGTCCCAGAATGTTCAAATATAATCCTTGTGAAATTATCCATAAACTATTTTATTAATCAGATACTGTATGTTAGACTAAAGATATGGAAAATAAAGAATCTACTCAAAATAAACATTGGCTTTTAAACTTGTGTGTCTTGGGCTTTGTCGTCGTGTTGACAATAATTGCGCTAATTTCGTATTTTGTCGCGACATTTTGTGTAGACACAATAACTGCCTATTACATTGCAAGCATTTACATTTTATGCATGCTTCTTGCCGCACCGACTTTAAAGGTTTTTATCGACAAGATAAATGGTCCAATGATGAAAAAACTTAATGTTATTGGGGTGATTTTTATATTCAGTGCAATTTTGGTTCTTGCCGTGATGGTTTGCTTAACACTTGCTTTCCCGAATATGGTGAATTAGCATTGCGATGCCGAAACAGCTGCGATGGCCCCATCTGCACATGCCGTGACAATTTGGCGCAGTGCTTTGTCGACTACATCACCCGCGGCGAAAACACCCTGTACATTGGTTTGCATGTTAGCATCGACCTTAATATAACCACACTTGTTTAATTCAATTTTATCTTTTATAATATCCGTGTTTGGCGCACGTCCTATTGCAACGAAAATCCCATCACAGTTAATAGCTGTGATTTTTTTACTCTTAGTGTCTTGAATTTCAATTGCTGTTAAATTTTTATCACCGCTTACTCTGGTTACAACATGGTTGTGATAAATTGCTTTGATATTTTTAAGAGTTACCAACTTGTCGAGTGATGGTTTTTGTGCGTTGAATTTGTCCGTGATATTTACTATTGTTACGGACTTTACAATTTCCGCTAGATAGATTACTTCTTCGACAGCACTGTTCCCACCGCCAACTACGGCAACATCTTTGTCTTTATAAAAATTGCCGTCGCATAATCCACAATAATGAATGTTCCGTCCATCAAACAGGGCAGCACCATCGCAATCCAATCTCCGTGGACCTGCACCAGTTGCGATAATTATGGATTTCGCATCGTAACTAGTACCATCATTGGCGATGACTTTGTGCGGGGAAAATTCGATTTCTTTGATTTCTGTGTATACGATTTCTGCACCAGCACTTTCCGCTTGAGTCATCATTGATATTGCTAGGTCTGGTCCCGAAATTGTGGCAAAGCCGGGCATATTTTCAATCTCACCAGTTGATGTGATTTGCCCACCACAAACGACAGATTCCAAGACTGTTGTCTTCTTTCCTGCGCGCGCTCCGTATAATGCTGCGGTTAATCCTGCTGGACCTGCGCCAATTACCAGAATATCTGTGGAGATGTTATTTTTTTTCATACAGGGATTATAACATATTCGCAACGCGAATAGTAAATAGTTTAGTTAAAACAATTCGACAATCTGAAACTTTGTGATAGAATACATGGTATGAATAACATGATGGAAAATTTGGTCGCCGACTTCTTAAACGATGAAGGTTTTAACTTGCGTACTGCACTGGCATATGCGGGTATGGGGCTTTCCAAAACAAGTGGACAAGCAAACGAAATAATAAGTGGTGTCGGTTTTGCCGAGCAACAATTTTCACGTGACCGCCAAGTGCGCATGGGCGAGATAATCGGTGAAGCAATGTTTTATCTTCATGTTTTGGCAAGTACTCTTGACTTGCCCATGGACGAAATCACTGCGCAATATATCTCAAGTTACGAAGCAATAAAGGTCACTTTAGCGAAGGACAAAATTACTATCCAAGACATGATGGATATGAAAAAACATGTCAAGGCTGGTGTTCTTGCCGATCTTGAGCGTGAACGCGATTGGAAAGAAAAAAAGAGGTTCAGAGAACAACTGTAATGAATTCACTAACGATAGACACACCAATAGGGCGATTAACCATTATAGAGAAAGGTGGTTTTATAACAAATATTTTTTTTGAAAATGAAAGCAAATCAAATGCTTGGGGTGTGACAAGTCCTGTTCTAGAAAAAGCAAAGACACAACTGTCAGAGTATTTCAATGGAAAACGAAAAGTATTTGACATACCACTTAAGCCAAAGGGCACAGAATTTATGCAGAATGTATGGCAAATTATGATTGAAAAAGTTCAGTTTGGACAGACAGCATATTATTCGCAAATTGCAGAGATGGTTGGGTCACCAAAGTCATGTCGTGCGGTAGGTATGGCAAATAACCGTAATCCTATACCGATAATAATCCCATGCCACAGGATAATTGGAAAGGGCGGCAGTCTTGTCGGATTTCGTGGCGGACTTGATATGAAAAAGTTTTTGTTGACATTTGAGAGTAAGTAGAATATATTAGTAATATGAATTTGGTGGCAAGAGGACTGTTTCTATTTTGGCTTGAACGTTGGGGTTTCCTAGCGTAGTTCTTTGCTGTATCTACTAGATAGCACAAGAATCTGCTCAAGCGAACTCCAACGATAAAGGGGTTCGACAAGAGCAGATTTTTTTATACTTACCACACAAGAGAACCAGTCTAAAACATTAAATTCATAACTCTAAAAAATCTATTATAAAGGAGATAAAAAAATAAAGAAATGAGTGAAAAAGAAAATCAATTAACCCGCAAGTTCGGATTGCCAATGGCGATTTGCGCAATTGTGGGTGTCGTAATTGGAAGCGGTATATACTTCCGAAACGAGGATGTAGTGCGAGCTGTGCAAGGAAATTTAATGTTGGGGATTCTTGCGTGGCTTGTTGGGGGAGTTATTATGTTGTCGTTCGCTTATTGTTTTGCTAAATTGGCGACACGACATGAAAAAATGAACGGCGCTGTCGATTTCGGTGAAGCCATGGTCGGCAAGAAATATGGTTACTTTCTTGGGTGGTATATGGGTCTTGCGTATATTCCAGCCATAACTGCCGTTATGGCATGGGTCTCGGCAAGGTTTACTGTAATATTATTTGGATGGGATGTTAACCCAGTTACAAGCGGACAAACATTTATGCTTGCGGGTTTTTATCTTATAGCAATTAATGTCATGAATATGTTATCACATAAAATCTCTGCAAAATTCCACATATCAGCAACAGTTATAAAACTTGTACCACTTATACTTATGGGTGTGGTTGGCACAATTATCGGTTTAATTAATGGCATTACTGTGGGAAATGTTGGGTCGTCCATCGCTGGCGTTGCAGTCGAAAATCCATTTATGACCGCATTAGTAGCGACAGCCTTTGCTTATGACGGATGGTGGGTAGTTGCCAGTTTGAATTCCGAAGTTAGAAACAGTCGCAGAAATCTACCTATTGCCATGATAGTCGGTGGCATTATGATAATTGGAATCTACTTGCTTTATTTCATCGGGATATTCAGTTCATCGTCTATCGATGATCTGGCGGGTCAAGCAGGTGTATTAGGAGCCTTCCAAAGCATCTTCAGTAACATAGCAGGAACATTGTTGTTCGTGTTCATAGTAATAAGTTGTCTTGGTACATTAAACGGAGTGGTTATGGCGGGGCAGAGATCCATGTATTCGTTGTCTCTTCGAAACCGTGGACCTGATCCGGAACTCTTTTCCCAAGTCGATAAGAAAACAAACAACCCACACAACTCGTCAGCGATTGCAATGTTGATTTCGGCATCGGTACTGGTATTACTTGGTGGCAACTTTATGGGATGGTACGGTACAAACATAGATATACCTGGGCTTGCTTCTATATTTTTCTGGGCTATGTTGATACCTATCTTCGTTGCAATGATTTTTAAACAAAAAGACTTGAATTGGTTCGATCGATTTGTTGCTCCAGTCATAGCGATAGCGGGTGCGATCTTCATGGTCTATGCAAGTATCGACGCTCAAAGGATGAATGTGTTATGGTTCGCACTTGCGACACTTGTTATAATTGGTTTCGGTGCATTGTTTCTAATTAAAAATCACAAGAGTCAAAATAAAGTTGTAGGACAAACAGTAGAGTAAATTTACTTAAAAAATCTCCACTTCAAAAAATGGAGATTTTTTAATTTTGCAAATCATCATTCCACCGTCACACTCTTTGCAAGATGTCTGGGCTTGTCGGGATTAAGTTTCAATGCCTGTGACAAGTAAAGGGCATAAAATTGCAAGGGCATAACGCCTAATATGAAAGACAGTTTATTATCGTCTTTGATACTTACTCGCCAAATTTTGCTCCCTCGTGCGATGACTTCTTGGACTGCGTTTTCGAGTTTTAACTTCTTACTCTTGTTCTCGTCGTTGTCGGGCGAGGTGCTAATCGTTATTGTCAATGTATCTTTATCCACAAGCGACAAAGTCCCATGTTTCAACTCGCCCCCCGCAAATCCTTCACAGTGGCGATAGGTAATCTCTTTTATCTTAAGAGCACTCTCAAGCGCCCCTACAAAATCCAAACCTTTGCCAAGTACAAAGATTTTCTTAATTTTCTTGTATTTTTTTGCAAGCAATTTAATCTCGGGGGCAAGTTCTAATATCTTCTCCGCCTGATTTGCAAGGATATTATAATCTTCCCAAGTATATATCTGCGTTAATAATGTACCTACAAGTACTTGGGCGATGTATGCCTTTGTGCTTGCTACAGCAACTTCTGTCCCTGCGAAGCAGGGAAGGAAGTAATCAACCTGTCGCGAGATTGAACTGCCGTCTACATTGCAAATTCCAATTGTCGGCAAGCCCCATTGTTTCATTAGATGTAACGCCCCTAACGTATCTGCCGTTTCACCACTTTGCGAAATCACCATGCCTACATCTTTCTCAGAGATATGAGGATTGGAAAATGATAGTTCGCTTGCGATATACACTTTCACTCTTATTTTATAATGTGCTTCAAGCAATTGTGCAACAAGCAGCCCCGCATGATAAGCCGTACCACAAGCAGCGATATGCAAAGTTTCACAACCCTTAACTAATCCCAGAATGTTCTTAAATTTCTTTGTCTTGCATAATTTTTTATATTCTGTCGTGATTCTTTTGATCACAGAGGGAATCTCGTTGATTTCTTTTTCCATAAATGTTGAAAAACCCGCTTTATCTATTTCTTGACTATCTATTTTGAGCGACAGAGGTTTTTTTATAATCTCTTTTCCGTCACCATTAAAGAAGACAAGCGACTTCTTCTTTATCACCGCAAACTCGTCATTTTCAAGAGAATACAAGACATTTGTCTTGGTCATTGCGGTTGGAATGTCACTTGTAACGAAATAAAAATCATTTCCCACACCAATAGTCAGGGCTTGCTTGCCATGACGTGTTGCAATAATTGTATCTGGTATGTCGACAGAGGTCACAAGGAACGCATAACTACCTGTGAGTATTTTTGTTGCCTGCCTAGTTGCTTCCAGTAGACTTCCGTCTAAAAATTGTGCTATAAGATTAGGGATCACTTCGGTATCTACTGGGGTTTTCATAATCCGTTCACGCTTTGTCAAGAACTCGGTAATTTCGCGATAATTTTCAATTATACCATTGTGTACAACAGAAACTTTGCCACATGTAGACAGATGAGGATGAGCATTTGCCTCACTCACTGCACCATGGGTTGCCCACCTTGTATGTCCAATAGCACACTTCACGTTATCTAGACTACTTTTAACTTTTTTTCTCAAACTTTGGGTGTCGCCAAGCGACTTACTCACTAAAAAATTCCGCCCATTTTGAAACGAAATTCCAACACTGTCGTATCCTCGATACTCCAATGACTCTAACCCATCCAAAGTATTGGCGATTGCATCATCGCCCAAAAATCCAATTACTCCACACATGTGGTTTTATATGAAAAAAAACAATTAATCGTTAAACATAACGAAACCGATTGTGTTTCGTCCGCAATGAATTGTAATTGTAACACCAACGTCGAGGTGTATAATTTCTTTGAAGCCAGCGTCTTTCAAGTCCTTTTTTAACTGGGCTGAAATTTTTGGATCAATGTCCGAGTGTGCCATAATTGCAAGGTCTTTGTTTGCGTTTGGATATTGGGCAAGTTTATGTGCAGTCCATTCTTTGACCGCTTTTGCGAATTCACCTTTGAATTTCTTTGTGGGTACAAGGCGCCCTTCTGTATCCATATCAAGAGATGGGCGAATCTTCAATGCATTTGCAGCAAGAAGTTTCAAACCGCTCGCTCGACCGCCTTTGTATAGGTATTTAAGGTCATTGATAACAAAACCAAGTACAAGCTTGTCGATTAATTTGATAGTTTCTTCCACGATTTGCTCAGTAGCCATACCTTTTGCACGCATTTCGCTTGCTCGCATCGCAAGAACACCAATACCAACTGTCAGCATTTTTGAATTTATTATGTGTACATTCTGCAGACCTTCTGCTGCGCGTTTCGCATTTGCATGGCTGGCACTTAATTTCTCGGATATAGTGAAATGTATAATAGAACCACCATCTTTTGTTGCTTCCTCAAAAAGCTCACGATAGTCGGTTTCCAAGCATGCATTTGTTTTTGGTATGATATTATTGATCTCGACAGATTTATAAATGTCTTCTGGTGTTAATTCGGTGTCCGTCATGACCTTGTCGCCTATAATAACGCCTGTTGCAATTATGCGGATGTTATATGTTTCCAACATCTCGGGTGTTAGGTCACACGAAGAATCGGCTGAAATTGTGATTTTGTCACTCATTTTTGTTTCTCCTTGGAAAGTAATATCCCATTCTACTACTATGTTTATTTCCGGGCAAACGATTTCACGACATTTTCAATTGCGAGTTCTCATTATATAGTATAAGTGGACACGAACGAACAAAAAGTAACGACAAAAACAAAGGTCTTATATGGTCTTGGTGCTTTTGGGTATGGGTCTATTGGGCAAACGCTCGGGTCGTTTTTGATGTTTTTCGGTACAGGGATATTGGGAATACCCGGTGCACTTATGGGTTTAGCTATTGCACTTGGCACTGTATGGGATGCGACCACAGACCCATTCGTGGGATATTTTTCTGACAATATGAAAAGTCGTCGGTTTGGCAAGCGACATGGGTTCTTATTATTTGGTTGCATTTTTGTTGCTTTGACTAACTTGCTTATATGGTCGATTTCACCAGATTTTTCGGTGGGTGCAAAGTTTGCTCTGATGCTGACACTTCTGCTTGTGATTGAAACATTTAACACAATATATTCAACACCATATCAAGCACTTGGTCTTGATTTAAGTAGAAATTACCAAGACAGAACAGCAATTCAGGCATATAAAACTACTTTCAGTTTCTTAAGCCTGCTTGTACCGTCGTTTTTGATGATGGTGTTTTTGTCGCCCACACGTTACGCCACTATGAGCGCAAGCTCGCGTGGATATATGGAAATTGCATTTTTCACGAGTGCGTTGTGCATTATTACTGGTCTTGTCACATTTTGGGGAACATACAAGTTCCGCAACAAAGCGGACAAAGATGAAAAATCAGAGATAAAAGAAAAACGAAGTATTTTCGTGGACTTCTTTTCGGTTATAAAACAAAAGAATATGGGGAGGCTTGTCGCTGGGTATGCTATATCACTTGCTGCTGGTGCGTTTATAACTTCGCTTGGGCTTCATATATTCACATATACCTTTGCTTTTTCAACAATGCAAATTCCTATTGTCATGTTGTGTTTTGTATTCGGAATTATCGCGGGTCAACCGATTTGGTTTTATTATTCAAAACGCACAGACAAAATTTCTGCGCTCCTGACCGCGATAGGCGTCGTCATCACTGGGATGATAATATTCTCGCTTGTCATGGCTGCACGCAATTCGGTTTCGGAGTTCGCAGTGCTGCCTCTTGTAGCAGCGACTATATTCATTTGTGGTGTGGGAACAGGGTGCTTGTATTCATTGCCTATATCCATGTTTGCCGATTGTATAGAAAAAGAGAAGCTGCGTACTGGGGTAGACAAGACTGCAATATCTGCGGGGTTTCTTACATTTTGCACAAAGATTTCCAATGCGTTTATTATGTTTGTCATAGGGGTAAGCTTGGATTTGATAGGCTTTCGTGGGGGGCAACCGACGCAGAGTGTGTTCGTACAAAATTGGCTTGGAGTGATATTGGTTACTGGCGTGACGATAGCCTGTGTGGTAGCAATGTTTGTGTACAGTGGTTATAGTTACAGTAAAAAAGATTTTGAGAGTGAGTGAGAGTGAGAATGTGAATTTGGAATAGGTAGTCTGAAACTTCTTTTTTCGTCAAAATCTGTGTTGTTACCACAAATTTTGCACTTCTATAAATGATAGTATCACTTGTGGCGAAACGGGTAATTAAATCTCAACCAGAGTCAGTAAAAAATCTGGTTATCGCATTAAAATACTTCGCATTTACACTCGTGTCTTTTGTGTTATGGCATGCCCAAATCGACGCAGGTATTTCACCATTCGCCATAGGTTTTTTGTTTGCTAGTATCTTTTTGCCTTTGAAGTTTTATGTCACATCAATTATTACTTTTGTACTCTCTTTTTTTATAGACTATTCACAGGGCGTAGTCGTCGCAAATGCTTTTGCCATTGGGATTTTTGTTGTCTTTGCAATTGTCTTTGAAAAGAAACTTAAACACACAAAGATGAAAAAGGGAACGGACATCTGGGCATGTGTCGGCGCGTTTGTTGTCGCGAATGTCTTGTTTATCATCAACGCATACAGAGATGGCGGTATGGACGAGCCATTTTATCAATCACTTGTAAGTATGTTGGTTGGGGCAATTTTTGTGTTCGCAATGTCGGTCCTAGTAAAGACTGCAATGACAAGACGGGGCAAAATTCCATGGACATTGGATCAAAAGGTTTGCCTGTCTGTGTTTGTGATAATTTTTGCTCTTGGATTGGGTGGGTTAGAAAACGATTACTTTTCGGTACACAAGTTCGTCACGATACTTATAATATTGTGCGGAGTATATTGGTTTTCGCCAAAGGGGACACTTATCATTGCGATTTGTTTGGGGCTTGGGCGGTCGTTTCTTGCATTGAATTTGAATTTTGTTGCGATATATGCGGTACTTTGTGTAGTGGTAATAGGTTTCAAATCGCGTCACCCATATTATTCTATCGTTGCACTTGTGATGACGGATATGGTGCTTGGTACTTATTTCGGGGCATATCCTGTTTATAATCTCTATTCATTAATCCCGATGTTGCTTGCGATTGGAATTTTTCTTGCAGTACCAAAGAGAGTCTTGTCATTTATAGACTTTAACTTTTATTCGCTGGGTGGGGGACTTGCCGCAAAAAACACGATAAACCAAAATCGCATTGGGGCATATCACAGGTTGACAAATCTTGGTGGAGTTTTCTCCGAGATGGGTAATATATACAAAGGGATGATAGTTCCAGATTTGAATTCGACCGAGAGTTGTAATTTAATTGCAAGAGATGTAATCGCAAGTGTTTGCGACAATTGCCCGAACAAAGCGAATTGCAAGCAAACTCCACAAGAAACCGAGTCAATTCGGACGGGAATTTTTCAAATGGTAAAAACAGGTCTTGAACGCGGTGGAGTAAATTTTTTGGATACTCCGCCCGTGATGACCATGAAGTGTGTTCGATTGAATTCTATTATGTCGGAGATAAATCTTTTAATAGAACAAACCATGAAGTTACAACGAAAAAACGAAAGTTTTGCACGCGGTAAGATTTTGATGTCGGGACTTCTTGATGGTGTGGGGAAGTTGATGAACCAATTTGCAGGCGAGTTAACCCAAAACATCACATTCGACGACGACAAAGCCATGCAGATAAAGGACGATTTGTTATGCCATTCTGTGGTGGTATCAGATTG
>Ga0123355_10001802_pt1 | contig 29991 bp, 23 predicted proteins | sample TergutEmb28metaG_3_FD_89872 | JGI IMG/M metagenome (GOLD analysis project Ga0123355, IMG submission 89872) | Embiratermes neotenicus P1 segment gut microbial communities from Petit-Saut dam, French Guiana - Emb289 P1 | ecosystem: Host-associated > Arthropoda: Insects > Digestive system > Gut ... | reverse complement strand
CCGTTCGCCGGGGTGTACGACAACGTCATCCGCGGCAACTTCGCCAGCGGCAACGGACTCGCCGGGATCACGATCCATCAGCACTTCGCCGGTGATCTCAACGGGAACGTGCTCGTCGGCAACGTGCTGGGCAGGAACAACGTCGACGACGACTTGGACTTCGCCGCTGCACAGGACAACGCGACGACCGGCATCCTGATCGCGGCCGGCCTGCCGCCCGGTCCCGGGCCGTTTCCGCCGCCGCCCGGCCAGATCACCGGCACGGTGATCGCTCACAACCGGTTCTTCGATGTGGCCACGGGGATCTGGACGCTGGGCGTCGACCCGGCGACGACGACGATCGCCCACAACCACTTCGCGCCCGACGTATCGACGCCGGTGAGCACGAACTGACATTGCTCCGCCGCACGGCGTCCCGAGGCTCGGCCGAGCCCGGGACGCCCGCGGCGGGGTGCCCGCCGAGCTGAGCTCGCGCCACCGAGGCCCGACCGGGCGAGCGTCAGCGGGATATCATCGACCGACCACGGGGAGTGGCGCAGTCTGGTAGCGCACCCGGCTGGGGGCCGGGCGGTCGCAGGTTCAAATCCTGTCTCCCCGACTTACAACCCAACATCCACGGAGGAATGCCGAGGGCCGCTCTCGTCTACAGCATCCGCCGGGTTTCCCGGACGTTTCCGCCTCAGAGCCTCGCCCACCGGTCGATCGCCGATGCGCGCCGATCGAGCGGACCGCCCCGGACCGCCCACGCGTAGCGGTCCGCGCGGATCCGAGGTCGGGCAATCAGCGCCTGGTCTCGTACCTCGTCAGGAGCACGCCGTCGGGAAACGTCCGGGTCTCCACCAGGGTCAGGTTCACCCGGTTGTCCAGGTTCGTGAAGAACGGCGTGCCGCTGCCCAAAAGGACCGGATGGGTGACGATCGCGTACTCGTCGATCAGCCCGGCCCGCATGGCCGCCGCGGCGAGTGTGGCACCGCCGATGTCCATCGGGCCCCCATCGTCGGCCTTGAGCCGGGTGATCTCGGTGACCGCGTCGCCGGTGACCAGACGGGTGTTCCAGTCGACCGTGCGGGTCGTCGAGGAGAACACCACCTTCGGCATGTCCCGCCAGCGGCCGGCGAACTCGATCGCCGCCGCTGTCGCGCCCGCCTGCTGGTCGGCGGTCGGCCAGTGTGAGCTCATCGTCTCCCACAGTTTGCGCCCGTACAGCGCCAGGCCCGTCGCGCCCACCCGGTCTGACCACCACTGGAACAGCTCGTCGCTCGGCACGCTCCAGCCGAGGTCGTCGCCGGGCGCGGCGATGTAGCCGTCCAGGCTCAGGTTCATGCCAAAGATCAGTTTCCGCATGGCGTCAGCCTCCCGAGTCGGTATTCGGCGTACAGACCAGCACGGCGCGGGAAAATCATCGCCGGCGGTTTTTCACGCGGTGCTGTTTGGCCCAGCGTCGGCCGGTGTGGCGACGCTGGATGGCGCATTCACGAGCGAGCAGCAGAACTCTTACGCGTCCGCGCTCAGGCGGTCGGCCACGCGGTCGACGCTGCCGTAGATGCCCTCGTTCAGCGGCCCGTGGTAGTGCTCTGCGAACAGCTTCGAGGTGAGCTCGCCACGCGAGGAGACGCCGACCTTCTCGAAGATCGCCTTGAGGTGGTCGCGGACCGTGTGGCGCGAGAGGAACAGGGTCGCGGCGATCTCGTCGGTGCTGAGGCCGCGCGCGGTCAGCCGCGTGACCTCGACCTCGCGGGCGGTCAGGCCGTAGGCCTCGACCACGATCGGCGCGATCTCCGAGGCCTTGGCGGGCTCGATCATCAGCGCCACCTGCCCAGTTCCCGCCAGGGGAGACGCGTGGGCGATCAACCAGGTCCCGTTCAGCGTCCGCAGCCGCACCCGACGCGTCGGCGCCCCGGCCTCGGTCAGCGTGCTCAGCGACAGCGTCAACAACTCGGGGTGGATGTTGATGTTCATCGCGTACCTGCGCCAGCTCTCGGCGAGCTCCTCGAGCCACGCGTCGGCCTCAGCGGTGGAGCTGAGCACGGTGCCATGCTCGTCGAGGACCACCACCCCGGGACCGCGACCGGGGTCCGTGTGCGCCGGCTCCTCCAGCAGAGCCCGCCGGAACGCGGCCCCCGCCAGCGGCGCGACAGCCCGCAAAAACGCACGGTCCTCGTCGCTGAACGCGCCGCCGCCGGTGAAGCGGTTGAACTGCAGGTTGCCCCACGAGCGTCCGCCCGCGTGCAGGGTGGCGCGCAGCTCGTCCTCGAGGTCCGAGATCGCGTTCAGCGTGCGGTAGCGGGCACTCCGGCTCAGCTTGCCGCCGGTCGCGATACGCAGATCCCCGACCGGGTCGCTCGCGGCCAGGTCGGCGAACTTGTTGTAGTCGGGGATCAGGAACTCGTGCTCCCAGAACGGGTGGCACACTTCCTCGGCGAGGTTGTAGCACGTACCCGCGCCGAGACACAGGCCGGTATCGGGGTCGGTCGCGGCGGCGAAGAACGTGTCGACGCGAATCACGCCGGCGATCCGCGTGACCACCTCCTCCACCGCCGCCTGTGCCGAGAGGTCCTCGGATGCCAGCCGCTCGATCGCCTCGAGCGCGGCGACCGCGCGAATGGAGATTGCCCCCGCCATGACGTCGCACCGTAACAAATAGCCGACGCCTTTCCACCCCCTCAAATGGGGGATCCGCCCAGGCCTCGTGGCTCCCTCATCCGCGGGACGAGCGTCCGACCAGGAACCCTCCAGCGCGGGATAGGCGTGGCCTCCGGAGGCCAGCAGCATCCCCGGCTCAGCCGGTTCCGTCACGCCGTCGATCCCGACCGGCCGTTCGGGGCCGGCACGACGTCACCTGAACCACGCCAACCGAAAGAAGCTCAAGATGAGAAAGATCATCGCTGTCACCGGTGCAACCGGGGCCCAGGGAGGAGGGCTCGTCCGCTCCATCCTCGACGACCCCGAGGGAGGGTTCGTCGCCAGAGCCATCACCCGCGACCCCGGCTCGGACGCCGGGCGGGCTCTGGCTTCCCAGGGCGTCGAGGTCGTGCAGGCCGACCTCGACGACGAACCGAGCCTGGAACGCGCATTTGCCGGTGCTCACGGCGCGTTCTGCGTGACGAACTTCTGGGAGCACCTGTCACCCGAGCGCGAGACGGCGCAGGCCGGCAACATGGCGCGAGCCGCCCGCTCGACCGGCGTGCGCCACGCGATCTGGTCGACGCTCGAAGACGTCCGCAGCTACGTTCCCGCCGGCGACGAGCGGATCCCGACCCTGCCGGGCGGCTACAAGGTCCCCCACTACGACGCCAAGGGCGAGGCCAACGAGCTGTTCCGGCAGGCCGGCGTGCCCACGACCTACCTGTACACCTCGTTCTACTGGGACAACATGATCTCGTTCGGGATGGGCCCGGCGCGCGACGCGAACGGCGTCCTGGCGATCACGCTGCCGCTCGCCGAGGCAAAGCTCCCGAGCATCGCCGCGGCCGACATCGGACAGTGCGCCTACGGCATCTTTCGCGACGGCGAGCCGTGGATCGGGCGAAGCGTCGGAATCGCCGGCGACCATCTGACCGGCCGGGAGATGGCCGCGGGCCTGAGCCGAGCCCTCGGCGAGGAGGTCCGCTACGACGCCGTCACCCCAGCCGCCTACCGCGCGCTCGGATTCCCGGGCGCGGAGGACCTGGCGAACATGTTCCAGTTCAACACAGCGTTCGAGCCCGAGTATCGCGCCGCCCGAGACCTCCAAACAACACACCGGCTGCACCCGAAGCTGGCCAGCTACGAGCAGTGGCTCGCACAGAACGCCCGCAAGATCCCGATCGGCTGACGATGTAGACAAACCGCCCCGCCGCGCACGGCGCGATGCGGCGATTACCGCCGGGGTAAGCGAGTCGAAGAAGCTCGCCGCTCGCCGTCTCATGACACCTTCGCTCCGCACGCCGGGCAGCGATGCGGCCCGCAAGTCAGGGTCCCTTGGGCCCACCGCCGCACTTGCTCGCGGCCGCCCGGACCGCGGGCGACTGCAGGTTGACCCCGGGAAGTAAAACCGTCTGATTGCCCCCGCTCTGGGGCCTCGACACATCCGGATCGGGGAAGTTCGGCACCCCGTGGCCGCGCATGCAGCGCGCGAACTCGAGCCCGCGCCGGCGGACCTGTGCCACCTGAGCCGGGCTCGCGTCCACGTGCGGCAGGTACTTCTCGCAGGTCTGGCGGGCGGCCGAGAACGCCGGCGCGCTGACCGAGACTCCATTGATCGAGAGGGTTTGCCCGTGGGCGCCGATCTTCATCCCGTCGCTGGGCAGGTCGGGGAAGTTAGGGACGCCGTGGGAGCGCATGCATCTGGAGAACGCCAGCCTCGGACTGGTCGGGACCGAGCCGCGGCCCGCCGAAGCGCTGGTGCTCGTCGTCCCCGGACTGCCTGAGCCTCCGCCGCATCCGGCCACAAGGACCGCACTCACGAGTGCGACGGATGTTCTCGCGCTGCTCCTCCGCATGGGCTGGCATGGTTCTACCCGGAGCGCGGTTGCGGGAAGGTTGCGCTCTAGCGCAGGAACGTCACCGCCGCCTGGAAGTTCGCGCGTCTGGCGGCGCGTCGCAGCGTGTGCAGCGCGGCCGGCCCGAACACCAGGATGCAGATCAGATCGGTCACGGCGCGGCCGGTGTCCCAGCCCAGCGAGGTGGTCGCGTCGAAGACGAGGTAGCGGTGCCATTGAACGCTGAACGAGGCGCCCGGGAGGTATGAGATCGAGCTTCCGGGGTCGACCGAGAACGGCCAGAACTGGAGGTTGAGCATGAACCCGAAGAAGTAGCCGGCGAACACGCCGTAGGCGGCGAGCATCGCGATCTCGAGCTTGCCGCGGCACGGGGGCAGCAACCCCGCGAACAAGCCGACCCAGGCACAGCCGAACATCTGGTAGGGCATCCACGGCCCCACTCCGCCGGTGACGATCGCCGAGGCGAACAGCGAGGTGCAGCCCATCGCGAAGCCGAACCCCGGGCCGAACACCCGTCCGGCGAACACCAGCATGAAGAACACGGTCTCGAACCCGGCTGTGCCGGCGCCGAGCGGCCGCAGACCGGCGTTGATCGCCGACAGCACGCCCAGCATCGCGATCGCCTTGGAATCGATGCCGCCGTCGGCGACCTCCGCGAACACCACCGCCAGCACGAGCAGCAGCACGATCCCGAACATCAGCGGCGGCGCGTAGCTGGTGCCGAACCTGCCCGGGACCAGCACGAACGGCCACAGGAAGCAGACGAATCCCAGCAGTGTCGCGATCATCACGGCGACGGTCGATCGCCATCGCAGTCGAATCGCCACCGCGTCGCGGGTTCGTGTCAGCGCGTGCGCGGTCATGCCGCGGACACCGGCTCAAGCGCGCCCGAGACCTGATCGACCGTCAGGAAGGGCAGCGGCGCGAGGATCTTGGCCACCTGGGGTGCGAACGCCGGCGAAGCGACCACCACGTCAGGGGTGCTGCCGTCGGCGACGATCTCGCCCTGGGCCATCACGACGACGCGGTCGGTCGCGGATGCGACGAACTCGACGTCGTGGGTGCAGACGACGATCGCCTTCCCCTCCCGCGCGAGCTGATCGAGGATTTCCGACAGGGCGCGCTTGGCGCCGTAGTCCAAGCCGCGGGTCGGTTCGTCGAGCAGCAGCACCCGTGGTGCGGCGCGCAGCTGGATGGCGAGCACGAGGCTGAGTCGCTGGCCCTCGGACAGGTCGCGCGGGTTCGCGTCGCGATCGATTCGCGGTGCGAGCCGGTCGAGCAGCTCGCTCGCGGGGCGCTCGTCGGCCGCTGTCGACTCCAGGTCGGCCTGCTTCAGCTCGGCGGCCACGGTCGGGAGATACAGCAGGTCCGATGCGGTCTGAGGGACGAGTCCGACCAGCCGGCGCGCCTGCGCGGGGGACACCCGGGCCGGGTCCTGACCGCCGACGTCGACGCGCCCGGCCTGCCTGCGACCGGATCCCTGCAGCGCCCACAGCAGCGACGATTTGCCCGAGCCGTTGCGGCCCATCACGCCGACGACCTCGCCGGCGGTCAGCTGCAGGTCGACGCCCGCGACGGCGACGGTTTCCCCGTAGCGCACGACGATTCCGCGCGCGCGTAGCTCTTCGCCGCCGCCGCCGCGGCTGGCGGCGGCGAGTCGATGCGCCGGTGCCGGCGTCCCCGCGCCAAGCCGTTCGCGCAGACCAGGCGCGAGCCGACGGGCGTCGCGCACCGACAGCGGCGCCGGCGACCAGCCCGCCACCCGGGCGAGCCGGACGATCGGTGGCGTGACGGCGGCGTGCTCCAGCACCGCCGCCGGTAGACCGTCGACGACGCTGCCATCGCCAGGCAGGCTGAGCACCCGATCGGCGTATTGGACCACCCGCTCGAGCCGGTGCTCGGCGATGACGACGGTCAGGCCGAGGTCGTCGACCAGCCGCGTGATCGCGGCGAGTACCTCCTCGGCCGCAGTCGGGTCAAGCGAGGAGGTCGGCTCGTCGAGCACAAGCACTCGCGGATGGGCGGTCAGGACCGCGCCGATCGCGACCCGCTGCTGCTGTCCACCGGACAGCTCCCGCAAGGGGATTGCGCGCAGGTCAGCCAGCCCCAGCAAATCGAGCGTCTCCTCGACGCGCTTGCGCATCGCGTCGGGCGCGAGCGCCAGCTGCTCCATGCCGTAGGCGAGCTCCTCCTCGACGGTGTCGGTGACGAACCCTGCCAGCGGGTCCTGGAGCACGACCCCGACCAGATCCGCGAACTCCCGTGGCGGGTACTCGGCCGTGCTGCGGCCGTTGACGATGACGCTGCCGGCGAGCGTGCCGCCGGTGAAGTGCGGGACGAGGCCGTTGATCGCTCCGAGCAGCGTCGACTTTCCCGATCCCGTGCGCCCGATCGCCAGGCACAGCTCGCCCTCCTCGATCCGCAGGCTCACGTCGGCGAGCACCGGGGCCACCGCACCGTCATAGGTGATCGTGGCCCGGTCGAACTCGATCACGCCGGTACCTCCGGGGCAATCTCGGCGCTGCCGCGACGGGGCGGACGCCGAGCCGAAGGCCGCAGCGAGCGTTGCGGCGGCGGCGCGACCAAGGCCGGCAGCGCCGCGATCATGATCGCGATCGCCGGAATCAGCGGCAGCGACGGGAACCGCAGCGGGTAGAAGCTGGGGTTCAGGTCGGTCGCGCCATAGCCGGCGTCGAGGTACAGCAGGACCGCGGTCACGACGCCGCAGATCGAGACGATCCACTCGGGGGCGCGCCACGGGTCGGGCCGGTAGTGCGTCCGCGTCACGCGGCGTCCGCCGAGCGCCAGCCCGGCGCAACAGACGAGCAGTCCGGCGCCCAGCGTGGGCGCCCCGAGGAATCGGGGCGCGGTGCCGTCGAGCAGCCCGTAGGCGCCGGTGCACAGGCCGGCCATTCCCGAGATCATCAGCGCTCCGGTGATCCGGCGACTGGTGGCGCTCGCGGTCCCGGCGCGACCGTAGCCGCGGGAGTCCATCGCCGCGGCGAGCATCAACGATCGGTCCAGGGCGTCGGCCAGTACTGGGATCGCGATACCGTGCAGCGCCCTCCACCCGCGCCGCGGCCCGGCCCGCAGCCGCCGCGCACGTGCGACGCGCTGAACGGATTCGATCAGCTGCGGCGCGAGGCTGATCGACACGGCGACCGCCATGCCGAGCTCGTACAGGGCGCCGGGGAGGATCCGGAGTGCCCGCTTGGGGTTCGCGAGCGCGTTCGCGGCGCCGATGCAACACAGCATCGTCGCCAGTCGCAATCCGTCGACTGCCGCGGATAGCGTCGCCTCCAGCGACACCGGCCCCCCGAGCTGTACTCCCGCGTACCACCTCGGGGTCGAGATCCGCGGAAGGTAGATGAGGATGTGATCGTTCGGGGTGATCCCCGAGCTGAACACGGTTCGAAACGCGATCCGCGCAACGATCACGACGCCGCCGAGGATCAGGTAGTAGCGAAAGGCCCTCGCCCAGGGAGCGTTGCCGCGGCGGTTGGCGACGACGAACCCGAGCACCGCGAGCGTCAGGACCAGCAGCAGCGGGTTGGTGGTCCTGCTGACCGCGATCACCAGTCCGATCGCCCAGATCCACCATGCGATCGGATGCAGCTCTCGTGGCACGCGTCCATCCACGCGAGCGCCAGCCAGTCCATGGGTTGGCGTCCCGGTCACTCGTCCCGCCGACGCCGCCACGCCGTCAGGCCCGCGCCGGCGGACAGCGCAAGCGCCAGGCAGATCCCGATCACCAGCGGCGCGACCGACCCTGACGATGTCTGCTCGGCCGTCGGTAGCGCGGCGGCCAGTTCCGGCCCCGCGGAGCCGACGTTCGGGCCGTGGTTGGTGGCGCGCAGTTCGTCGGGCCGGAAGCGCGGGACGCCGGATTGGCGCGTTCCCGCGATGTCGGCAGCGCCGAAGACCCACAGCTCCACCTCGCCCGGCTTCGGCACCTCGCTCATCGCTCCGAGCTGACTGTAATCCCAACGGTTGCGGCCCGGCGGCGCAACCCAGTAGGACCAGTAGGCGGAAGCCGGCGAGGTCAGCACGCAGGCATCCTGTGCCGGCGTCGGGTACTGAGTGCCGTGATCAAACGCGGAGTCGCCCAGACGGCAGATGAACGCCGGCCCGTCGTGCTGATCGCCCGCCGTCGTAAAGCCCGCGGCATGCAACAGCTGATAGCCGGTCGGCTGATTCAATGCGCAGCCGCGTACGACCGGCCCGCCCCAACGCGCGAAGTCGACCGCGACGATCGTGCCCCGATGCGCGGTGCATCGGCCGATCGGGACGCCCCGCGGCGTTGACGGCGCGGCCGCCGCATCGCTTCCGGGGGAGACCGGAGCCAGCAGGGCCGCCGCCACGCAGGCGGCGGCGACCAGCGCCCGTGTCGCTGTGACGATCAGGCGCTCCGAGTTCACTTCGTCCTCCTCTGAGACGTTCGGGAGGAGGCTCGAGCGGCTGCACCGCGTACGACTTCGCCCTCCCTCGCGGGCTACCGTGGGACGCGCCGACAGTCGACCGGGCTCGAGCCGATCTGAGACCGGCCCATCACCGTTGCGGGACAGCGTCGGAATCGCACCGAACTTCGCTGACCGGACGTCACTTCCGGCTCTTGCGGAAGCGCCGCGATCCTAACAAAGCGCACTCGCGCCGTTCGGATTGCTAGTGGTTCCGTCCGTAAGTCGTGCGGCCACCGAGAGGGGCCGCTGGCATAGCCTGGCCAGGACACAGGGAGGGGCAATACTGAGTTGTATTGCCCCGACCGAGGACGCCGCCAGGCGAAGCCAGAGGCCTCTCGAATGACGCAGGACTTACGGACGGGGCCGCTAGCCGAGAGCCGCGCCGGGCAGAGCCCGCATCGAGCGCGCGCTGGCTTCGGCAAACGTCACGAGCCGCCCCGCCTCCTCGTCCCAGAGCTTGAGCCTGACGGCCCGAACACCGTCCCAGAACGAGAGCGTGGGAACGCCGGCGAAGATCGGCGTGGAATCGTGCGCGCGTTGCAGGTTGTAGTTCGGGATCCGCGCGTTGAGGTGGTGGACATGGTGAAGGCCGATGTTGCCGGTGAAGAACTGCGCCAGCTTCGGCAGCTTCAAATACGAGCTGCCGCGCAATGCTGCGTCGGCATAGCTCCAATCACATCTGCGCTCCCAGTAGGCATCTTCGAACTGGTGTTGGACATAGAACAGCCAGATGCCGACAGCACCGGCCAGCAATGCAGCGGGTGCCCAGACGATCAGGAGGTCCTGCCACCCGAGCAGCCAGCACAACCCGCCAGCCATGACACCGAGCACAGCGTCCGTCGCGAGCACGCTGTTGCGCATCCGCGGCCGCGCGTCGCGCGCAACCAGTCGCGGCCCGATGATCATCGCGAATACCGGCCCGAGCCCGAACATCACCAGCGGATGGCGGAACAGGCGGTAGGACAAACGACCCCGCCACGAGCGAGCCCGGTACTCGGCGACCGTCAGCGTCGGCAAGTCACCGACGCCGCGACGATCAAGATCTCCCGAGGTGGCGTGATGTACGGCGTGATCGTGGCGCCAGCGAATGAAGGGCGAGAGCACCAGCAAACCCAGAGCCGTTCCCACCCAGACGTTCGTGCGCTTCGACGGGAACAGCGAACCGTGCGCACAGTCGTGGAACACGACGAACACCCGGACCAGAAACCCGGCAGCCGGGATCGCAAGCACAGCCGTGAGCAGCGGCGAGATGCCGAGGGTCAGGTACATCGCCGCGGACAGCGCCAGATACGGCGCCGCGGAGGTCGCGACCTCAAGCGACCCCCGTCTGGGACACGGCTGGGCGTACACGGCAAGCGCGTCCCGCCAGGGCGAACGACTCGATTCTGCGGTCATCTAGGGAGCTCCGATGGGAATGGGTCAGCGATCCGGATGGCGCACCGCCCCCTCGCCTGACGCGACAAGCGCGGCGTGGTCCTCGAGGCGATCCCCGTCGTGCCTAAATGGCCGCCGGCAGCTCCAACCGCGGCTTAGGCTACCCAAAATGGTCGCAGCCAGCACCAAACCCAACGATCAGCTAACACCGATCCGTGCTAGTGGCTCGGGTGGAACTGGCCCCCGGGTGCGGGGCTCGGCAACCCCGCCGACGGGTGACGGCGCCGGCTGACCGCCTCGCCGGGTATCGTCGCGGTCGGCCAGAGTGGTTTTCGGCGGGCATCTCGCCACGGGCACGCTCCCGGCGCTCCGGCCATACCAACAGATGACCACTCGCCCCACTCGCACGCGCACAATCCGCAGTCAACGCATTCTCATCCGACGCTTGGGGCTCGTGCTCGGCCTGACCGTGCTCGGGATCGTGCTGGCGGTGGTGCTGACGTCCGGGGGGAACAACCACCACGGCGCCGGGATCCCCGCGACCAGAGCCAAACGCACCGTGCGCGTGGCGGCCCCCGCTGCCAAGTCGGTTCCGGCCGTCGAGGCGGGGCTGCTCCCCTGGAACCTTCAGGCCCCGCTTTCGCGTGAGGTCGTGCTCCCGGACAAGGGCCCCAATGTGGTCGTGCTGGGCGGTTTGGACGGGTCGGCGTCGACGAGCGGCGTCTTCCTGCTCAACACGACGAACGGGGCTGTTCGGCAGATCGGCTCGCTGAACGCGGCGGTCCACGACGCGGCCGGCTCGATCATCCAGGGCCGGGCTCTCGTGTTCGGCGGTGGTACGCCCACGACGGTCGCGTCCAACGAGGCCTTCCCGACGCGCCCGCCGGCTGGGCTCGGGAACCTTCCGACGCCCCGCTCCGACGCAGCCGCGGTCAGCGTCGGGAGCACGACCTACATCGTCGGCGGCTACACCGGGACCGCTCCGGATCCATCGGTGCTCGCGACAACCAACGGCGTGAAGTTTGAGTCTGTGGCCACGCTTCCGGTGCCGGTTCGCTACCCGGCCGTCGCTTCCACCGCCGGGAAGCTGTACGTGTTCGGCGGCCAGGCGATCTCCGGCCGGCAGGCGGGGATGCCGGTCGACGACATCCAGGAGGTCGATCCCGCGACGCACTCCGCGACGGTGGTGGGGCATCTGCCCGAACCACTCGAGGCCTCAGCCGCCGTCGAGCTCGGAGGCCACATCTACCTCGCCGGTGGCGATACGACGACACCGGAGCCGACCACCCAGGGGGTCGGGACGTCCCAGCTCTCCGTCGAGAGCCATCCCTCGGGCTCCCCTCCGCTGTTCACGACCTCGGCGATCTGGGCATTCGACCCCGTGAAGCACCAGCTGCTCGGCGCCGGCCACCTGCAGGTACCGGTGTCGCACGCGGCCATGACCGTGCTCGGCGGCCGCGCCTGGATCATCGGCGGGGAGTCGGGCGCGAATCAGGTCAGCGACGTGCAGATGATCAAGCCGGACGCCTCCTTCGGGACCGCCGGCGCCGCCGGGGCCGGCTCGCCCTACTTCGGCGGCAAGCTGCTGATCGCCGATCGGGGCAACAACCGCCTGCTCGTGCTCAACACCTCCGACCAGGTGATCTGGAGGTTCCCGTCGGCCACGGCGCCACGCGACCGGCTCGGCTTCTACTACCCCGACGACGCCTTCTTCGTCCGCCACGGCACGACGATCATCACCAACGAGGAGGAGCACGAGACGATCCAGATGATCGCCTATCCGTCTGGGAAGATCATCTGGTCGTACGGACATCCGGGACAGATCGGCTTGGCCCCGGGCTACCTGCACGAGCCCGACGACGCATACCTGCTGAAGAACGGCCAGATCACCACCGCCGACGCCCAGAACTGCCGTGTGCTGGTGATCAACCCGAACCACACGATCGCCCACGAGATCGGCACGGGCGCTGCGTGTGAGCACGATCCACCGCAGTACCTCGGCTCCCCGAACGGCGACACGCCACTGACCGACGGAAACCTGCTCATCTCCGAGGTCAACGGCTCATGGGTGGACGAGATCACCCCCAGCGGTCACGTCGTCTGGGCCGACCAATTACCGATCGCCTACCCCTCAGATCCACAGCAGATCGGCCCTGACCTGTATCTCCTCGCCGACTACACGACCCCCGGTCAGATCATCGAGTTCAACCGGGCCAACAAGATCCTGTACCGCTACGACGTCGCCAGCGGTCCGGGAGCGCTGAACCAGCCCTCGCTGGTCGAGCGTCTTCCCAGCGGCGTGTTCATGGTCAACGACGACTACAACGACCGGATGGCGGCGATCGACCCGACCACCCAGGCACTCGTCTGGCAATACGGCATCCCCGGCCACCCCGGAACGGCGCCCGGGCTGCTGAACATCCCCGATGGGTTCGACCTCGTGATGAACAACGGGTCGACCCCCACCCACCGGGCGACCGGTTAGAGCGGCACTCAGCGCACCATCGCTGACGAGCGTCGCCGGACGAGAGCGTCGAGGATCACGGCAGCGAGCAGCACGACCGCGGTCACGATGTACGTCACGGCTGCGCTGGTGCTCTCCAGCGCGAGGCCGTTGACCACGACGGCGATGATCAGACCGCCGAGCAGCGAGTGCACCGGCTTGCCGAAACCGCCGAACAGGCTGGTGCCACCGATCACCGCCGCGGCCACGGCGTACAGGACGATCGTGCCGCCGTCGTAGTCGGTCGCGATCGAGCCGAGCTGCGACGCATACACGAGCCCGGCGAGACCCGCGCCGAAGCCGCACAGTGCGAACGTGACGGTCCGGATCATCGCGACGCTGATGCCGGCGCGACGGGCCGCTTCGGGGTTGGCGCCGACCGCATAGATGTAGCGGCCCAGGCGTGTGCGCTGGAGCACGAACGTCCAGATCACGAGGACGAGCATCACGAACGGGATCACCCATGGGACACCCTTCAGCGGGGAGATCGCGCTGCCGCGGTTCGTGTTCATGATCGCGACGAGCGCGACGCCGCCGATCGCCGCCACGGCGATCGTTATCAGGGTGACGCCGAGCGGCGGCGCGACGAGGCCGTGCTTGCGCCGCGTCCGGGCCCGGTTGAGCGTGAACGCGGCGAAAGCGGCCAGCAGCGCCACCAGCACGATCCACCCGAGGGTGGGGCTCATGTTGCTGTTCGCGAGCTTGTAGACCGGCGAGCTCTGGTTGAGCTCCATCACACCGCCGAGCGCGGTCTTGTCGACGCTCGCGAGTTCGAGCACGACGCCCTGCAGGCCGAGGAAGCCGGCCAGCGTGACGACGAACGACGGCAGCCCCAGGCGGGCGATCAACGTGCCCTGAAGGACGCCAAATCCAGTCGTCGCGACCAGCGCGCCGATGACCGCCAGCCACCAGGGCCAGTTGACCGGCGGGGCATTCAGCTCGGCGAACGCAAACGCGCCGACAGCACCGTTCCAGCCGACCGACAGGTCGATCTCGGACAGGATCAGCGCCCACATCTCCGCGACGCCGAACATCACATAGACGGAGGCCTGCACGAACAGGTTTCCGAGGTTGTTCGCGTGCAGGAAGACCGGCTGCTCGATCTGGAAGAAGATGATGATCCCGATGAGGCCGATGACGATCGCCCCGGCGCCGCTCTCCCCGTTCCGGATCCTGCTGAAGGCAGCCCTGACGTACTCGCCGAAGCTCTCGGCATATCCCTCCGCCGCAAGCGAGGCCGCGGCGCCGTCGCTGCTCAGACCCTCCTCGGCGTCGACGCCGACGATCTGACCCTGTGGCGCAGCGGTCAGTGTCTCCTCGCCGGCGTCGCGGGTCTGTTCTGAATCGGCCACCAGTTTCTCCTTGTCGGTTCCAGGCTGCGGCAACCCTAGGCGGCTCGCGCCACGGTACCGGTCGTCATGTATTCGACGGCGCTCTGGGTGTCGAAGTCGGCCGCCGGCCCTTCGATCACGAGGCGGCCCAGATACAGCACCGCGATCCGGTCGGCGACCTCGAAAACGTCGTTCAGATTGTGCGAGATGACGAGTACGGCGACGCCACGGGAGGCCAGACGCTTGATCAGGGCGAGCACCATCTCGGTCTGGGCGACGCCCAGCGCCGCCGTCGGCTCGTCCATGATCACGAGCTTCGCGTTCGCCAGGACCGCCTTGGCGACGGCCACCGATTGCCGCTGGCCACCGGACAGCGACGCCACCAGCTGGCGGATCGACCGCACCGTGACCACGTGCAGATCGCTGAGGGTCTCCCGCGCCCGGATCTCCATCGACGCCTCGTCGAGGGTGATGCCGCGCATCAGCTCATGGCCGAGAAACATGTTCTGGACGATGTCGAGGTTCTCGCAGAGGGCGAGATCCTGGTAGATCGTCGTGATCCCGAGCGCCTCCGAATCCCTCGGGTTGTGGAGCTGGACCTCGCGTCCCTCCCAGATGATCTGACCGCTGTCCTGGGCCCAGAGCCCGGAGACCGTCTTGATCAGCGATGACTTTCCGGCGCCGTTGTCGCCGATCAGCGCCGTGACCTGTCCGGCGGACACGTCGAGGTCGACATCCATCAGGGCCCGCACCGGGCCGAAAGCTTTCGAAATCCCGCGCAGCGACAGCAGCGCGCCGTCGCCCGCTGGTGCGCCCTGCGCACCCGAGCCGATGGTCGATTCCTCCGAGGTGCTCATCCCTCTCCTTGATCAAAAGACAACTGTGCCCGCCCGAGTTTACGGGCGGGCACAGTGTCAGCGCTGCTTCTACTCAGTCCGAACCGGAGTTCTGGACGACTAGATCCCTTCCTTCGAGCAGGCGCTCCCCAGGCTGATGCCGTTGAAGGTGCCGGAGCAGATGTCCTTCTTGGGGACGAACTTGTCGGCCAGAACGGTGGCCTTCATGTTCTTCTGCGTGACCCACTCGGGCTGCAGCAGCGCCGACGGCACTGCCTTGTGCTCGGTGGTGTCCTCGACCGTGCCGTTCACGAGGCTGGCCGGCGGGTGCTCGTTGGCGCGCAGGTAGACGGCCAGCGCGACGGCCGCGCCCGCCTCCAGGAACACCGGCTTGTAGACGGTGCCGCACTGGTAACCGGCGACGATCGCCTGCAGACCCGGAGGCGTCGCGTCCTGACCGGTGGTCGGGAACGTGTACGGCTTGACCCCCTGCTGGAACAGGAAGTTCATGATCCCGGCGCCGGTCTCATCGTTGGGGATGATGGCGCCGGTCATGGTGGTCCTGTCCTTGGCCCACTCGGCCTGGAACTCACGCAGCTGCGTGGGCGGATCCCACGTGCCGGCCGTGAAGTTCAGGTTGCCACCGGACAGCCCCAGGATCGCCTTGTAGGTGCCGTTCTTGACGAGCGGAGCGATCACGCTGTTGTAGCCCTGGTAGAACAGGGTCGCGTTGTTGTCCGTGACGGCGCCGTGCATGACCAGCACGTCCTGCTTGCCGGGGTGATGACCGTCCCAGTTGGCCACGCACTGGGTGTAGCCCTGGCCGATCTTCTGGCCGACCGTCACGTTGTTGAACGAAACGTAGTACGGACGGCTGCCGCCGAGCGTCAGGCGGTCATAGTCGATCACCTTGACGCCGTGCGCCTTGGCATATTGCTCGACCTTGGTGCCGGTGGCGGAATCCTCCGGCGTGGTCAGCAGGACCTTCGCGCCCTTGGCAATGGCGCCCTGGGCGTCGGCGTAGAACGCCGTGTCGCTGCCGTGGGCGTTCACGACGCTGATGTCGCTGGACGGAATGCCGGCCTTCTTCATCGCCTCCGTGAGGTACGGGGCGTCGAACTCGACCCAGCGCTCCGAGCTCGTCGTGTCGGGCAGGATCGCGGCGATCCCGCCGGTGCCCTTCGCGGCGACCGACTTGAGCTGCGACAGCGCGCTGAACGTGTTGGTCAGCTGCGACAGCGAGATACCGGCGTGCGGCGTGGCGGCGACGCTGGTGCCCGCGGTGCTGCCGGCCGCCACCGCGATTGAGGCCGCGAGCGCTACGCCCACGGCTAGCTTGCTCTTCGGCAAGTTCACTTTTCCTCCTATGTCCTCTCTCATGGGAGGGCCCGAACCCCTTCGGACGATCAGTTCGACGCACCGCAAAGCCGCGAGCACCACCCCTTGACGGCGACGAGCGTACAGTGCGGCGAGGAGGGCGCCAAGTGCCCCGACTTTTGATAAATGTTTCTTAACATTCTTGGTGCCCTCATCTACCGGTCACAGGGGTAACCGTGCGAGCGTACGTCTCCCTGTGGTCGGCGGACCTGCTCGCCGTCGGTCGCGCGGTTGAGCTGGTCGAGTCCGACGCGGACGGGTTTCACATCGACGTGTTCGACGGTGTCGATGTGCGCCACCTGCTGTTCGGTCCCGACTTCGTCGCTGCCTTGCGACGGCGGACGAGCGTGCTGATCGACGTTCATCTCAACGTCGTTGATCCGGGGTACTGGGCGCGGCGCTTCATCGACGTCGGCGCGGGCATGATCACCGTGCACCGCGCGGCGGCCGCCGACATTCACACGATCCTCGACGAGATCGCGCAAGCCGGTGCTCGACCCGCTGTCGGTCTCGACCTGATCGAGCCGGCCGGCAGCGTCGAGGACCTGATCGAGGAGGTCGATCGGGTCCTCGTGATGGGGACCGAGCTTGGGGTGAAGGGCGTTGACCTCGACGAGCGGACGTTCGACAAGGTGCGCGAGCTCAAACGCATGCGCGATCGCTCGGTACGTCGACCCGAGCTCGTCGTCGACGGTGGGATTCGAGAAACGACTATCCCGGCACTCGCCGCCGCCGGGGCGGACGGCGTCGTCCCCGGATCGGTCGTGTTCGGCGCCGCCGACCCGGCGTCGAGGGTGCGCTGGATCCACAACCAAACGCCGTAAACACTCTGGGGCCCGCCTGTGGCCGCCACGTTGCCGCCACAGGGCCTACATTCCAGCGGATGGTGGAGCCGCTGCGAGGCGTTGGGCGGTACGAGTTGCTCGAGGTGATAGGGCGCGGCGGCGCGGCGGTCGTCTACTTGGCGCGCCAAACGGACCTCGACCGCCACGTGGCGCTGAAGGAACTCTCGCCCCACCACGCGGGCGACCCCAGCTTCGCGCACCGGTTCGTCGAGGAATCACGGTTGGCGGGGGCGATGAACCATCCGAGCATCGTCACCGTTCACGAATACTTCGAGCACGATGGCCTCCCCTACATCGCGATGGAGTACCTCCCCCGCGGCTCGCTGCGGCCGTACCTCGGCTCGCTGACGCTACCGCAGCTCGCCGGCATGCTCGAGGACGTGCTGGCGGGCCTGGCGCACGGCGAGAGCCATCGGATCATCCATCGCGACCTCAAGCCCGAGAACCTGCTGGTGGCCGCGGACGGCCGCGTCAAGATCGCCGACTTCGGCGTCGCGAGGGCGCTCGGCAGAGCCAGTCCGCGGTCGTTCGTGACGGTCACCGGGACGACGATCGGCACCCCCGCGTACATGGCTCCGGAGCAGGCGCTCGGCGAGCCGCTGTCGCCCGCGACCGACCTGTATTCGCTCGGCATCATCGTCTGGGAGGCACTCGCCGGACACACTCCGTTCGAATCACGCGAGACGCCGATGGCGGTCCTCTACCGGCAGGTGAACGATCCCGTGCCGGCGATCGATACGGTCCGCACCGACGTCGACCCGGCGGTGTCCGCGTGGCTGGCGACGCTGCTCGCCAAGCGACCCCCGGACCGGTTCCAGTCGGCAGCGGCGGCGTGGGACCAGCTCGAGGACCTCGTGCTCGAGCTCGCGGGGCCGCGCTGGCGGCGCGACGCTCGGATTCTCGGCGAGCCACCCACGACCCCAGGCCGGCAGCCGACCCCGGTGACGCCGACGATCACCGACTCGCCGGTCGCTGAGCCGGTCGCCGCAACCGCGGCTGAGCCGGTCGCCGCGGCCGAGGTCCGGCCGGCGCCGGCGGCGGCGCCGGCCCCGGTCGGCTCGCGCCCCACGGGCGCTCGGTCCCGGGCCGGCGGCGACACCGTCATCCGCGCCCCGCGCCGCCACGCGGTCGCCGCCGCGGCCGAAGCCGAGCCCGTGGCCGCAACACGCAGCCGGACGCCGCTGCTGATCGCGGCGGCGGTGGCGCTCGTGGCGGCGATCGTCGGCGCCGTGATCGGCGGCGTCACCGCCGGCGGCACGACCAGGACACGCACCGCCACCACCCCCGCGGTGGCGCTGGCGGACTCGGCGCGGCCGGTCCTGCTGAGCATCGACGCGGCCCAGCGTGCCGGCCACGCGCGGCTCGGCGAGGCTCGCACGGCCCGGGCGCAAGCGGCAGCGGCCAACGGGACCGCGGCTGCACTCGAGAGCAACGGGCGGCGGCTGCGACGGCTGCCGCCTGACCAGCGGGCGCTCCCGGCGGCGAATGCGCTGCGGACGGCTGTGGTGCAGGTGGCCGGCAATTGGCGATCTCTCGCCGCTGCTGCCTCGCGGGGCAGCAGCGGCGGCTACGACGTCTCGAAGGACGCCCTCAAACGCAGCGAGCAACGGCTCGTGACCGCGGCCCTGGCCGTCGAGCGCGGAGGCCAGCCGCGCTAACTGCCGGACCGCTCAGGCCACGAGGTAGGTCTCATAGACGACACCGCCGGGCCGGCGGGCGCCGACGCTGATGAAGATGCCGCGGTTGAGCCAGTCGAGTTCGGGGGCGGCGGTCTCGATCCGCGTCGCCGTCCGGAACGTGTACTCGCTCGGGTCGACGTCCTCGCCGCGCGCGAGGCGCGAGAGAACGGCCGGCGGGCCGTGGCGGATGCCCTGCGACCGCACGGACAGCATGGCGCCCTCGGACGTCGTCAGCGTGTAGCGGATGTCCCCCAGTGCGGTCCCGTCGGGCAGGATCGTCTGCCAGTCGGCGCTGGCGCCAGGGAGCAGCTCGCCGTCGAGCGCGGGGCCGGTGAACGTTCCGCCGGTCAGGGGCACGATGCGTCGTCGTGCGTCCTGAATCTCGCCGAGCTCGAGCGGCTCCCCCACGCTCGCCTCCAGGCGGAACACCATCGTCAGCTGCGGGTCGGGAAGCGGCCCGCTCATGACGAGCTCCAGGCCACAGCGCCGGAAGGCAACGTCGATGCGGGGTCGTTCGGATGGGGCGCGAGCGGTGTAACGGAGGTGCGCAACCAGTCGGCGAGCGGCAGGGCCCCCAGCAACTCGTCGAGTTCAGCCTCGTTGGAGGCCTGGTAGAGGCCGAGGGTCGTGGTCTCGGGACCATCGGCCGGCCTCCAGAGACGGATCAGATGGCCGGCGTCCGCGAGTCTGGCGGCCGCCGCTGCCTCTGCTCGGAAGCGGCGCTCCACTTCGAGCTCGGGGCTTCCGTCGGGGATCCTCAACTCCAGGGCGACAAGGAACTCCATCGTGACCTCCTCAGCGGTCTCGGGTCTTTCCATGGTCCTCCGAGCGGGCGCCTGAGTCCACGACCTTTCAGGTCACCGTGATAGACACAGCCTCATACAGCTCGTAGGCTGCCGACGAGGATGGAGCTTCGTCAGCTGCGCTATTTCGTCGCCGTCGCTGAGGAGCTGAACTTCGGGCGGGCGGCGCGGCGGCTGCACATCGCGGCGCCGTCGCTCTCGCAGCAGATCAAGGCGCTGGAGCGGAGCGTCGGGGTGAGCCTGTTCGTACGCGATCGACGCCACGTCGAATTGACCTCGGCCGGGCGGATGCTGCTCGCCGATGCCAGGGAGATCCTCGCGCTGAGCGTCGGGGCGCAGCGACGGCTCGCCGGAACCGCCGGGCCACTCCGCCTCGGCTACGTCAGCTGGCTTCCGGACGCGCTCCTGGGCTCGGTCGCATCGGACCTCCGGATCGACTCGTGGGTGATGCCGAGCCACATCCAGATCGCCCGTGTCCGTGACGGAGGCCTCGACGCGGCGATCGCCTGGGCGGCGGGGTCCGACGAGCGGCTGGACCAGCAGCTGCTGTGGCCCGAGCCGCTGGTCGTCGTCGTGCCCGCCAGGCATTCAGCCGCCGATGTCGCCGCAGGGCAGGTGCGGGTGCTGATCGACGCCGACTTGACTTCGTGGGACGCGTGGAACCAATTCGCCGGCGAATTCGCCGACGCGAGCGGGGCCAGGGTCATCCACATCGACGACGGCGGCATCACGGGCCCAGCGTTCCACGAGCACTGCCGTCGCCTGCTGGCGCCTGTCCTGCAATCCCCGAAACGGCAGCCGATCCCGCTGCCGGCGGGCCTCCGCACCGATCCGGTCGATCCGACCCCGCTGTGGTGCTGGTCGCTCGTCACCCGCGCCGACGACGATCGTGCGGCGATCCGGGCGCTGCGCGCCGACGCGAGCAGAACCACGCAGGCCGCCGGCCTGCACGTCGTCCCCGCTCGTCCAATCTGGCTTCCCTCAGGCGACCCGCATCGGGAGCGAGTCTCGGCTCTGCCAGTCGGTTGAAGCGCGACGCACCGCCAGGCCGCGGGGCGTCAGCCGATCGACTGGGTCCCGGAGCCGCCGCCGCCGATCGACTGGGTCCCGGTACCGGTCCCTGGCGAGCTCTTCTTCTTCGACGAGCTGCTCTTCTTGGACGAGGGCACACGCGTGGGGGAAGCCGACGTCGTCGTGGTCGTCGTGTGCCGGGTGGTGACGGTCGGGGTCGTGCGCGGCGTCGTCGTCGTGTGGTGGACGGGCGGCGTCGTCTGGGTCACGTGCGGCGTCGTCGTCGTGTGGTGGACGGGCGGCGTCGTCTGGGTCACGTGCGGCGTCGTCGTCGTGTGATGAACGGGCGGCGTCGTGTGAGTCACGTGCGGCGTCGTCGTCGTGTGGTGGACGGGCGGCGTCGTGTGAGTCACGGTCGTCGTGCGGGTCACGGTCGGCGCCGGCTCGAGGAACACGGTGCGCGTCTGGGTGGGCGTTGTCGCGGTCCTCGTCGGGGGCGGCGTTGGCTTCGGCGGGGGCGGCGTCCGCTTAGGCTTTGGCGGCGGCGGCGTTGGCGTCGGCTTTGGCGGGGGCGGCGTTGGCTTCGGGGCGGGCGGCGGCTTCGGATGATGGACGACCGGCGGACGGCGCAGCGCAGCGACCGGAACGACCAGCTGCTGACGGACGGCGGCGGCGCTCCGGTCCGCCGGTCCGCGGGCATGCACGGTGCGGATCGTGCTGGTCCGGGCGATCGTGTGGGCAACGAAGAAGCCAGCCGCGAACAACGCGATCGCCGCCAGCGCGGTGACGATCGGCATCCAGTTCCCTCCCCTCGGCTCCCTGCCCTGCTCCACGCGCCAGATCGTAGCCCGTAATCGTGGTGTAGCCGGTTCATACCTTGGTCTCCTTCCCGACCCCTGGCGGCCGCCCGATACTCACCGTGCCGGCCGAACCCGACCGGAAAACGATCACCAGGAGGAATCCAGATGAGCCTTATCAAGGTCACCTCGGAGGATCTGAACACGCTGTCGACACAGGTCGCGTCCGGCTCGAGCCAGATCCAGGACCAGCTCGCCCAGATGGCGGGCCAGGTCACCGGCGTCGTCGGCGGCGACTGGCAGGGCGTCGCGTCCTCGCAGTTCAACACCCTGTGGGACGAGTGGCAGCGCTCCGCCGCCGGCCTCAAGGATGCGCTCGACGGCATCTCGCGGCTGCTCGGCAGCGCCGCCGCCCAGTACCAGACGACGGAGGACTCGATCCGCGCCTCGATGGGCTGAGACAGCTGGACGGTCCGGCGGGCTCAGCGCGGGCCGGCGAGCGCCGCCTGTGCGAGCCCGAACGCGCCGGCGCGGATCAGATAGCCGCACCCCGGCCGGGCGGGCGGCGTTGGCCGCCGCGGCAGCGCCACGCCGAACAGCCCGCCGTCGAGGTTGAGGTCGGGCTGCAGCAGCAGTCCGTTGCGGGAGCCACGGACCGCCGCGGTCCAGTGGCCGAGCGCCCGCAGTCCGTCGGCGCGGCCCGCCGCGATCACGTGCGCCCGGCCGTCGGCATCGCCAACCAGCTCGGTCAGCGCCCTGCCGGGGTCCTCGACCGTGTCGGCGTCATCGATCAGCAGCAGCGCCGGCTCACCGCTCGCCCGGAGCCCGGAGACGACGACGGTCAGCTCCTCCGCCGTCGTTGCCCGGCCCTGCAGGCCGGGCAAATCCGCCACGCCCGATCGGCGCAGGGCGACGCCGTAGATGGGCAGCCCCGGGTACAGCGCCGCGCACGCCTGAGCGATCGCCACCAGCGAGTTCGTCCGCCCCGACCGCGCCGGCCCGGCGATCAGCGCGTGCTCGCCCGGGTAGAGCGACCAGCCGGCCGCGATCAGGTTCTCGTCATCGACCCCGACGGGCAGCCACAGGCTCCCATCCTCGCCCCCCCGCGACCCGCCCACGGACAGCAGTTCGGCGACGGTGATGCGCTCGGGCAGGGTCGCGATCGGCGTCGGCGGACGCCGGGCGGGACCGTGCCTGGCGGCGAGCTCGGCGACCGCATCCGGCAGCGGCAGCCGGGTACGGGCGATCTGTACCACTCGCGGCGAGGCCGCCGCCAGCACCGCACGGCCCGGGGTGAAGCGCGGGATCGAGCGTCGGTTGAGCCCGAACTGGGCGTAGTCGGCGACTTCGGCCAGCTGCAGGATCAGCCGCTGCTGGGCCAGCGACGCGAGCCCGACCGGCACCGCACCGGGCCGGTCGGCGCTGATCGCGACGTGGATCCCGACCTCTGGTCCGTCGGCCCAGACCCGGGTGAGGTCGTCTCGGACCGCATCGCCGAGCGCGTCGGAGTGCTCGGCGGCGAAGCCCGCGTATCCGTCCAGCAGCACGACGATCCGGACGGCGTCCGCGGACCCGGCGGCGCCACGCCGGGCGGCCAGCTCGCGGCGCAGCCACCGGACCAGCCGCTGCTGGCGCTCGCGCTCGGGCGCGGTGATGACCGCGCCGACGTGCGGAAGATCCTGTAGCGCCGTCAGCTCACCGGCGCCGAAGTCGAGCGCGTAGATGTGGAGCTCGTCGGGAGCGGAGGCGGCCGCCAGCGACAGTGCGATCGTCTGCATCGCGGTGGTGGTGCCGCTGCCGCCGAGCCCGAACAGCAACAGGTTCCCCGCGTCGAGGTTCCACCCGGCGGCGTACTGAGCCTGGGCGCGGGGGTCGTCGAGCAGCGCCAGCGGCACGATCACACCGCGTTCACCCGCGAACGGGACCGGCGGGCCGGTCTCAGCGAGATCCTCGAGCGCCAGGTCCGCGGGCAGCGGGGGCAGCCACGGGCGGCGGGGCGACGGCAGCTTCGCCGCCGCATCGATCGCGGCGGTGACGAGCCGGTCGAGGTCGCTGGCTGTGCCCGGGGCAATGGCGGGCCGGTCGCCCGCCGTGGTGACCGCCGCGGTCGCGAAGCTGAAGTCGTCCACCCTGACGGGGGACTGTCGCTCGCTCTCGGTGACGCCCGTGACCAGTGCCGTCTGGATCGGGTGCAGCTCCGAGGGTCCGAGCCGCACAAACGCGCGGCCCGGCTGGCCCCGGCCGATCCTGGCCGCCGCCGGCGAATCGATCACGTCGGTCGAGTCCTGCGCGGTCTGGACGCGCAGGCAGACGCGGAGGTTGGCGTTGGCGCGGATGTTCTCGTTGACCGCGCCCGACGGCCGCTGGGTGGCGAGCAGCAGGTGCACCCCGAGGCTGCGACCGCGCTGCGCGATCCCGACCAGCGAGGCGATGAAGTCGGGCAGCTCGGCGGCGACGGTCGCGAACTCGTCGATCACCACCAGGAGTCGCGGCAGCGGCTCGGCGCGGCCGGCGACGACCATCCGCGCCAGCGCCGGGAGGTCGTCGGCTCCGTGCTCGCGCAGTACTCGCTCGCGATGGCGGAGCTCGGCCTCGAGGCTCTCCAGCGCCCGCTCCCCCAGCTGTTCGTCGAGGTCGGTGACAAGGCCGACCGTGTGCGGGAGCTCACCGCAGCGGGCGAACGCGCTGCCGCCCTTGTAGTCGATCAGCACGAAGTTCAGCCGGTCGGGCCCGTAGCTCGCGGCGAGCGCAGCGACGAGGCTCCGCAGCAGCTCGGACTTGCCGGCTCCGGTGGTGCCGGCGATCAGGCCGTGCGGCCCGTCGCGCACCAGGTCGATCGTGAACATCCCGTCCTGGTCCAGTGCGAATCGCGCCCGCAGATGGTCGCCTCCGGTCGCCTCCTGCCAGCGCTCGGCGAGCTCGCCCGGGTTCGGGTCCGCGAGCGCGAGCAGTTCCAGCAGGTCGACGTGCGAGGGCAGCGCCCCGCCCTGGATCTCGAGGTCGGCATCCTCGAACCGGGCGAGCGCCAGGGCGCAGTCGCGGGCGGTCCGGACGGATACCCCCGCCGCCAGCAGCGGGTCGACCAGCTCGCCGCGTTGGGGTCTCCGCAGCGTCGCCTCGGCCGTCCCCTCGGTCAGCTCGATCACCGTCGTGCAGTTGGCCGGCAGCCGCTCGCCGGCACTGGCGACGACGATCCCGCTGACCCGCTCGCCGGAGCGCAGGAGCGCCCGGCCGACCGCGCCGCGACCCTCGACGACAGCCGGGCTGTCGAGCACGGCCAGCAGCGTCCGCGTGTCCGACTCGCCGCGCTCGCGAAGGCTGGTGACGAGCGCCTCGGCGGCGTCGGCGTCGGCCGCCAGCAGCCGCTTGGATCCGCCGGCGACGTGATCGCGAGTGTGCGGCAGCCACTTCGCGAACTCCCAGTCGCGGGCACCGCCGGCGTCCGTGACGATCGCGATCTGCAGGTCGGCCGGGCCGTGCAGCGTCGCCGCCTGACAGATCAGCGCGCGCGCGACCGCCAGCGCCTGCTCGCGGGGACCGACGACCCCGACCGCCCCGCCCCCCGACAGGTCGACCTCGGCCGGCGCCGGCGGCAGCCGATCGAGCGCGCGCAGCGCCTCTTCCGCTTCCGCGGCGGGCGCCAGCGACTGTTTGAGCTCCGGCTTGAACGGCAGCTTCGCGAGGCCGCCCGCGAGGACCATGAAGTCCTCGTCGCCGGGACGGCGCTCCCACAGCCGCGAGTCGGGACCGGCGGCGCGGCGGATCAGCTCGGCGGTATCCGGCAGCGCCGCCCGGCGGCGGGTGAGCGCATCGCCGTGGCGAGCACGCAGTTCGACGCGGAACTGCTCGAGCTCGCGAGCGTGCTCGCGGCCCTGCCCACGGGCGCTCCGGCTCGCCTGGCGGCGCTGCTCCCACCAGCCGCCGATCACGAGGATCGGGCTGAGCAGCATGAACAGGGCGAAGATCACGTTGTGCAGAAGGACGACCATCACCCCGCCCAGCACGAGCGGGCCGAGCGCCGACACCATGCTCAGCCGCGGCCGCTCGGGTGACGGCGGCCGCTCGGGCACGATCAGCGGCGGCGGCGCCTCCGGGCGCCGCACCCGCGGCGGCCGGTTGAACGCGATGGTGCCGCCGGGGGCGACCTCGCGGAGCGGGTCGAACGGAAGCGGCGGCGGCGTCGAGGCCACCGACAGGGCTACGTCTCCCGCCTCGAACACCGCGCCCGGCTGGACCTCGGCCGGCTCGGTCAGCCGGCGTCCTTCGACCCAGGTGCCGTTGGCGGACTGCAGGTCGGCGATCGTGGCGCTGCCGGCCGCCCCGGCGGTGAGCTGCAGGTGGGCGCGCGACACGCGCGCGTCGGTCAACCGCAGATCGCAGTCGGGGTCGCGGCCGATGGTGATCGTCGTGCCGGCCCGCAGCGGAATCCAGCGGCCGGCGTCGAGGCCGGCCACCACCCGCAGCTCGAGTGCGGCCGACGCCGGCGCGTCGACGTCCTGCGGCGGGCCGCCGGGGCTGATCGTCGCTCCTTCGTGGAGGCCGATCTCCTCAAGCGCCAGATCGCTGTGGCAGAAGCGGCCGTCGAGCACCAGCCCCGGTCCGGTCCCGTCCCCGAGCGCGACCAGCAGGTCTCCCACCGTCGCCTGCGGGTCGATCAGCGTCAGCTCCACATCGACTGGGTCGTGACCGTTGCTGCCAACCACGACGTGCATCCAGCGTGCAGGCTACCTCCCTGTAGGCTCCACGATGGTGCGCGCGCAACAGGTCGAGGTCCTGGGAGCGTCGATCCGGCCAACAGAGCTGCAGGAGCTTGTCCTCGCAGAGCGGCGGCGCACGCCGTTTCTGTTCCTGCGGGACGGCGAGGAACAGATGCGGGTGATCGCGCTCGATCGCGAGCGGCTGGTGCTCGGACGCGCCCCCGGCATCGACATCGAGATCTCCTGGGATCCGCGTGTGTCGGCGATCCACGCCTACCTAGAGCGCCGCGGCGACCGCTGGGTGCTCGAGGACGACGGGTTGTCGCGCAACGGCACGTTCGTCGGCGGCGAGCGGCTGCACGGACAGCGGATCCTTCGCGACGGCGACGTCGTCCAGGTCGGCGCCACCAAGCTCGGCTACCGAGACCCGGGCCCGACCAACGTCGTCGCCACCATCGTCAGCGCGAGCGTGGAGGCGCCGCCGGTGTCGGAGGCGCAACGCCGGGTGCTGGTCGAGCTGTGCCGCCCGATGGCGAACGAGGGTCGTGCGGTCCCCGCCACCAATCAGGAGATCGCGGAGCGGCTGGTGCTGAGCCTGCCGGCCGTCAAGAGCCACCTGCGGGTGCTGTTCGAGCGATTCCGGCTCGAGGACCTGCCGCAGAATCAGAAGCGGGTTCAGCTGGCCGAGCAGGCGCTGGAGAGCGGGGTCGTGCGGGCCGTCGATCTGCTCGGGAACGACTGAGGCGCATCGGCGGCTCACAGGGGCCTTAGAGGTCTCGCTCGTACACGTACATGTGCGGCCCGTCGGGTCCCCCGGTCCGGTTCGTGAAGCCGAAGCTCTCGTACAGACGCCGGGCGGCGTGGTCGGGCTCGTCGACGCCGATCTCGATCCTGTCGGCGCGGCGCTGACGCGCCTCGCTGAGCACCGCGTCCATCAGCGCTCTGCCAACCCCCTGACCCCGTCGCTCCGGGATCACGTACAGCTCGGCCAGGTAGCACTCGAGCCCGGCGCTGAAGATCGCGCCGCGAAACCGCAGGACCGCGATACCTACCGGCTTCGCCGCCGGTTCGGCGCCGGCCAGCAGGACGGCGGTGTCCCCCGACGCCACCAACTCCCGCAGGCGGGCGGCGAGGACATCGGCCGGCGGGGAGGGCTCGCCGAACTCGCGATTGAAGTCGTGCAGCAGCCGACCCGCCGCCGGCATCGCGGACTCGGTCGCCGGCGTCACCACACCGCTGTCGCCGGTAGCCATCCGAACAGCCTAAGGCCTCTCTTACGACGACCGGCTGCGAATGCCCGATGTGCCGCAGGCCTTCTTAGTTGAACCTGACATTCGGACGAATGAGACCGATTGAAGGAGTCAACAATGCAACCGCTACTCACACACCAGCTGGCCGTAGCGCGGATGCAGGAGCTGCGGCGTGACGCCGAGCTCTCCAGGACCCGGCGTCGCGGTGGTCGATACTTCAGGAGTGCGCGGAAGGTTGACCAGCAGCCGGTTCGTCGGCAGGCAGACGCAGCTCACGGAGCTGGAGCTGGCCTACCGCGAAGCGCGTGACGGGCAGCCCCGGCTGATCCTCCTCGGAGGCGATTCAGGGGTGGGAAAGACCCGGTTCCTGGCGGAGGCCGAACCGCTGCTCGAGGGCGCCCGGGTGCTGCACGGCCAGTGCCTTGAGCAGGGAGACGTCGAGCTTCCCTACGCGCCGCTGCTGGGAGCGCTGCGCCCACTGGCACGGCAACGGGATCCGGTGCTCGAGGAGCTGAGCGCCAGTGGCAGAGCACACCTCGCATCGTTGCTGCCGAGCGTCATCGCCGCAGGCGACGTGGTCGCCCCGGTGGATGGCGCCGGCGACGGTCAGGTGCGGCTGTTCGAGAGCCTGCTCGAGCTCCTGCACCTGCTGAGCTCGCATCAGCCGGTGGTGATCGTGTTCGAGGACATGCACTGGGCGGATCGCTCTACCCGGGCGTTCACGTCGTTTCTCGCGCGCAGCCTGACCGGCGAGCGGATCGTGGCGCTGCTCAGCTATCGCAGCGACGAGCTCCACCGCCGGCATCCGCTGCGACCGCTGCTGGCCGAGCTCAGCCGCCTGGAGCTGTGCCGCAGGCTCGAGCTCGAGCCGCTCGACCGCGGCGAGCTGGCGGAGGTGCTGGCGGGGATCCTCGGCGAAGCGCCTGACGACGACCTGACAGACCGGCTGATGGCCCGCACCGAGGGCAACCCCCTGTACGTCGAGGAGCTGCTCGCGACCGCGCTCGACGGACGTGGCGCCGCGCCGGACAGCCTGCGCGACGCGTTCCTGCTGCGGGTCGAGCGGCTGAGCGGCGACGCCGGCCAGGCGGTCAAGGCGGTCGCCGTCGGCAGGGCGCTCGACGAGGACTCGATCGCGCGAGTCTCGGGGGTGACCGGCGCGGCGCTCCGTGAGGCCCTGCGCGACGCGGTCGCCGAGCACATCCTCGTGACCGACGCCGAGGGTCGGTTCGGCTTTCGCCACGAGCTGCTGCGCGAGGTGATCCTGCACGACCTGCTGCCCGGCGAGCGCAGCGGCATGCACCTGGAGCTCGCCCGCGTGCTCGAAGACTCCGGTCCTCGAGAGTGCAGCGAGGACGAGGTCCAGCGGGTCGGAGCGATCGCCTCTCACTACGCGGCGGCCGGCGACCAGACGGCGGCGCTGCGGACGACCGTCCAGGCCGGCGAAGCCGCGCGGCACGTGCACGCCTACGGGGAGGCGGCGGAGCTGTATGAGCGGGCGCTGGAGCTGTGGCCGCGGGTCGCCGACGCGGCTGAGGTCGCCGGCATCGACTACGTCGACCTGTTCGCGGCGGCGGCCAGGCAATACGGACTGGCCGGCGACCAGCGGCGCAGCGAGATGCTCGCCGATCGAGGCCTGGAGATGATCGACCCCGATGCCGACCCACGCAGGTATGCGCGGCTGCTGTTCCGGCGGGCCCGCGCCCGCTGGCGGCTGAACCGGCCGACGGACGGGCTGGCGGACGCTCAGCAGGCGCTGGCGTTGCTGCCCGACGAGCCGGGCGCCGACCGGGCCCGGGTGCTCTCCTGGGTCGCGCGCACGCAGGTGCTGCGCGGGCGATTCCGCGAAGCGATCGCCGAGGGCGAGGCGGCGCTGGCGATGGCGCGGGCGGAGGACCTGCCGGTCACCGCCGGCGAGGCCCTGAACACGCTCGGGATGGCTCGGATCGCCCTCGGCGACGTCGACACGGGCGAGGCGCTGCTGAGCGACGCGATCAGACTCGCGCGCGAGCACGGGGACATCGACGGCCTCGGCGCCGCGTACAGCAACCTCGGCGACCTCCTGAGCCTCGCCGGCCGCACTGCCGATGGCTTGGCCGTCGTCAACGAGGGCCTCGACGAGATCCAGACCAGACTCGGCCAGTCGTTCAGCTGGATGGTCCTGACCCACTCGCAGCTGGCGTTCGACGCCGGCGACTGGGACGCCGCCAGGGCGAGTGAGGGCCCGGCGATCGCGTCCGCCGACGGGGTGACGCTGATCTTCCGGCTTCTGCGCGACGCCGAGCTCGCCCTCGGCGAAGGCGACGAGGCCCTGGCCGGCCAGCGCCTCGAGGCCGCCGAGCCGCTCGTCCGTGTCAGCCGTGAGCCGCAGTGGCACGGGATGTTCGGCTCGCTCGTCGGCGAGCTGAAGCGTCGCGCGGGGGACCTCGCGGGAGCCCGGCAGGCGGTCTCGCGGGCGCTCGACGAGCTCGAGGTGTGCACCGACGACGTGATGCGGATCGCGAGGGTGACCGCGGTCGGGATGTCGATCGAGGCCGATCGCGCGCT
>Ga0123355_10001800_pt1 | contig 30005 bp, 29 predicted proteins | sample TergutEmb28metaG_3_FD_89872 | JGI IMG/M metagenome (GOLD analysis project Ga0123355, IMG submission 89872) | Embiratermes neotenicus P1 segment gut microbial communities from Petit-Saut dam, French Guiana - Emb289 P1 | ecosystem: Host-associated > Arthropoda: Insects > Digestive system > Gut ... | reverse complement strand
GCTCTTGCACCAGATTTTATGACTTTGTATTGGAATTTGCGGTTCTCCTTAGAAAGCTGCGCTGGAATGCTTGCCCAGGCAGCCATAATCTTTGTGGTTTCCTGCGGCGTAGCATACTTTGCCATATCAGCAATATATGCATCATTTATATTTTTTTGAGCAGCCAAAACAAAATTGAAGTCCTTTGTGCTGATATAATCAAGAACAGCCTGCGGCATACCGCCCACTACAAGATAGGATTTGTATAAATCCATAGCTGACTCATGCAACGACATGGGCGAAAAGTCTAAGTAAGATTCCTTTATGAGCTCGACAAGTGGAGTATTGCCTGTTGCTGTCAAATACTCCTCAAAGTCCAGCGGATATAGCGTGAGCATGTCAACCTTTCCGACAGGAAAAGAGTACTGATCACGATTCATCGCCACGCCAAGCAAGCTGCCCGCCGCTATAATGTGATACTCTTGCGCATTTTCACAAAAGTATTTCAGTGAAGTTAAGGCTCTTTCACATGCTTGTATCTCATCGAATACTAACAGAGTATCGCCGGGAAAGATGCTTTGCCCCGAGTGAGCGGACAGTTCTCTTAGAAGACGTTCCGGCTTTAGGTCACGATCAAACATTGATTGAACCTCTCGCGAATCCTCCATGCTGAAGTATACTGTGTTTTTGTAGTGATCTCGGCCAAAGGTCAGGATGGAGTAAGTCTTGCCAACTTGGCGTGCTCCAGTAATGATTAGTGGCTTTCGGTGTTGACTGTCTTTCCAGGCTTGTAAGTCCTTTATAATTTTACGTTCCATAAAGTGTTGTCACCTCACATTCATTGTGCCTAATAAATGTGAATCTGTCAACTTGTTTTTTGCATGTACTATCACTTTGCTCGGCTCTAGAAATTTTATCTGAATGGCATCATTCGCATAATAGAGATAGACTTCTGTACCATAACGCTTATACGGCACAACGCAGTCAGGCAACTCGTGATGAATGCATTTGCATTTCTCACAGTACAAGCGCCTGATCAATAATATACATTTTGCAATAATATTTACAACATTTCTCTGTTTCTGACTCTTCTAGTGTTCCAACCCATACCAGAAGCCCATGCTCGCATCTGCCAGCACTTTACTTACTGCGAAGGGAGGGGCGGCGATTCCTCCACTACCCTGAAGGGTAGCGGAGGAATCGCCGGAGCCTATATGAAATTCTTGCCGAGGTTGTCTATGTGCTGGAAAAGGTATATAAGTTGCCTAGGGATAGAATCCATTCAGTTATAGTACTGTTTCTGGATTTAGAGAATACAAACATATGCGATAAAGCTGTTATTTTATTGGCTTTAGTAACATTCGCACAAACAAGGTTAGGGGTTTCGGTAGACGTTAGGTCGATCAATGTTTTCACCAGCCAAAAATAGCTAGTGAAAACATTACGGCCTCATAGTAGAGAGTTCGGTCTATCCATATCACCATCACTTTTAACAAAGTACGTATCTTCTTGCGAAATATCAGCAAAACGTTTGCTCATAGATAAACGGTATACGATGTTAATAGGTGATACTAGCTTGTAGGGCGCGAAAAGTTGAACTAAGTCGGTTACACCTCTGTTCTGTTGTTTCTTAAATCCCACTGTTTGCATGATGTTGCTTAAACGTGTATTGCTTATTTGAAAGTCAGCAAGAACACAGTTCTGCGTTCTCCCATACGATACAACTGCGCTGATTGTTTCTGCTAAAATCGGCGAATGCCCTCCGTTCCATGCTTGCCCATTAGCTGGGATTATTTCAATAATTCGCAAAACCTTTAAACCTTGGCGTGTAACATCGCCTGGCGCATGCACATCCTCAATGCGAAAGACGATAGTACCTCCCTCATCAGAATAAAATGAATAGGCAAAACCAACACTATTCAAATACCTCCATTGCCAGAACCTTGCATCTTTTTTTGGGCATAACATAAAAAAAGGAGCAACGCAAGAAGCATATTGCTTTGCAAGCTCGCTTGGGTTAATGTGATCCAACGGAGTAGCCGGACTTGATAGCGATATTTCACTGTGCCATTTAGTGAGCTCAGCTTCACAACCCCCACACGTCAAAAATAATCGATACCCGCTTATATCCAAAGGCAGTACATATCTGTGTATGCTCTCATAATGTATATACTTTTCTCTAACATATAAACGCAAGATCTTTTGCGCCACACCAAGTGAGTACACTAATCCAAATTCGTCTTCCACAGCTTTGCGGAGATAAAGCCCGGCTCCGCTGTTTTTTATCTCTTTATTTACTATCCAGATAGCCAATCCGGCACCTTCAAGCTCTATTTCATCGTATGTAAATGCACTCTGTATTACGCCCAAAAAACCTTGCATATTGCCATTATCGTCAAGCAATATGCGGCTAGATGATACGTCGCCATTGGGTCCGCCATATTGCCAGTCAAACAGTGCTTTTTCATAGATACTATGATTAGCTGCCCAGTTAGCACGCAGAAACTTCACTAATTGGTAAAATCTATCATCTGTGTACTTTATTATTTTCATTGTCGGCAACCCTTTCAACAAGTGCAGAAATGTCTATATGCCTATTTTACAGAGAATCAATTTAGCAGCAAGTATATCAGATGGTTGGAACAACATATGCCAATTTCCTACATGTCAACTATTTCAGCGTTAATAGTATCCATTTCGAAGAAGATGTGGTAAGGCATATTTCGGAATTCTCGACTTAATTAATATATAGGAAATTGTCCCGCCCTCGAGTTCATAACCAAGTTTAACAAATGCGGCTGTGGTATCTAAATCATTGACGAATAATCCATGCGATGTATCTTCATGTTTTCTTTCGGAGCACTATATCAACTAAATCAGCAACAGACTTGATATCGGGTATGTCTCTCAAATCAAATTTGATATCAAACTCCCCTTCGCAAGCTGTAATAATATCAATTTGGGCTAGGCTGTCCCATTCAGCTATATCGGCGTGGGGTATGTTGTCGTTTATGTGTAAAGTTTCGTCGTCAAGAACATCCTTATATATATCTTGCAGCTTTGTAAGAACATCTTCCCGTTTCATGTTAGTCCTCCACCGTTATTACTGAGTTTTTTAGCTTGTGTTTATGCACTTCACTTAACAAGGTTCCATCAGTTTGCCGCTCGAAGCCCATACTTTTGAAAAAACCCGCAGCAATGCCACTTTTTTGAGTTGGCAGGCAATAGCCTATGATTTTTTCAATTCTGTGAGGTGGCACCTTTGTACAAGTTCGTCCATCGTTGCGCCTTCCATGTTTGACTAAAATACTCGACAACTCATTCATATAGTTTCACGTTTTTATAGTTTTGACTTTTAGGAGGGTAATCATTTGTGTCCAAGCGAGGGAGGAGAAGTGGGTCGCATTTACATAAATCTGTTACAAAAACTTCTGTGGTTAACCCTGCAACACACCCGATGCCGCGCAGATATTCCACAACAGAGCTATTGTAAGACCCATATGGATAGCACATTACCCATGAATCTTTATCCAGTAACCCGTTGGATTCCATATAATCCAGAGCCTTATTCGTATCGATCGCATACTCACTATCGCCCATTTCGCCGAGCCTATCGTGATTGTAACCATGTAAACCGATATACATGCCATGCTGTTTCATTACTTTCAACTGGGTAACATCAATGTAGATTTCTTTTGCAAAAACCGATTGCGATACCCCAACAAAACGCTCAAATAATTTGTCCGCTATCATATTGCGCACCATCTTTGGTAAGACAGTCTGTAACATACGCTTTGAAAACACAACCTCAGCATTGTCATACCTGTTAGGAACAGCATTAACAGCCAGAAGGGTTTTATTGTCTGGGTAAGAATGTTCATTGCCACGAAAAAAGTCCATCTCACGCAATAGTACATGAAACAGTTTTTCTTCGGAAGTAGCCGACATTATGAAATGAATCTTATTTACATTCAATAGCGCTCCTTCACAAAGGGTACGCGCTGGAGGAAAAAACGCGCCTCGCAAGCCCCGTTCGCAAAGCAAAGGGTAAACTGTTGCAAAATGGTCTATATATCCGTCATCAAATGTCAAGAGAACAGCATTGGCAGGTAGCCCCCCCGTAGCCCCCCCCCCGCTAATGCTTCAAGCACATTTTCCATTTGTACAATGTTATAGTTCTGCCCAAAAAAGTCCAATTGTTTACGAAACTGTACTACATCTAGCCCTTTTATAGCAGGGTAACGGCTTAGAGCCAAATCACGGACATAATGGTACATAACTATGGAAAGATCCATGAATCATTCCTCACTTTATTGGTATACAATATAGCACCGTCTCCTGATAACCGCTGTGTTGTCGTAACAGAAAGCGGTAACCATGCAGTTGCTTCATAAGATATAGTGGTATGCGCGTTATGTCGTAAAACTTATGGTACACACATATGGCTAGTGTTGGCCTAAAGCGAGTTATTGTGCTTACTGCTCCTTGTAATGCTGCCATTTCACTGCCCTCAATATCCATCTTTATGTAAGTAGCTTTACGCCCAGCAAGAAGGTCATCTATAGCGTATACTTTTATACTTTCGCCAGAGTCTGTAGTCACCATGTGGCTAGTCCCGTTGCCTAAGTGAATGAATTGTAACTTTCCTGTTGTACTCCATGCTCCGGCGTTTATCGTTTCGATATAGCTAGCTTGTCCTACATTGTTCACCAGTGTCGAAAAGTTATTTTTGTCCGGCTCTAGGCAATATGCTTTTTCGATGGGGATGTTAAGTCTATTAGCTAAACGTATAGTGTCACCGTCATAAGCACCGCAATCTACTAAATGCACCTCCCCAATGTTATTTGTCACTTCGCTAGGGAAATATTGATGTACTCCTGACTTTGTTACAGAAAGGTCATATGCATCAACGTAACCTTTAGGGTTGTAGGTGCTGCGGGCGTCAATTAAGCAATCCAACACTTGCTTTGATACGGCATCACTCAACTTTTTACGTACGGTGTTGACATCGTCAAGAAAGTCTGCAAATGTCGACGCTTCTAGTGGGAACACCATCCCTTCGTCTTCATCACTGTATGTAGGTATCGTATATAAATCACCACTAAATCCTCTGGCAATGAGATCTTTGTAAATTTCGTGCGCCCATGAACATGTGATAAAAACACATACAGATGTCTCTGCATCTAAAGCCATCAAGATGTCTGGTGAGAGTACATCCAAGCCGTAAAAAGAATCGCCATATGAATATGTATCTGCAAAGAAATGCGGTTTCACTCCATAACGGGGGAGTAGTTCGTATGCGTATTTGCTATTCCCAGAGGCACCATATAGCACTATTGTTTTGCCGGGTAGGGTATTAAATATCTCCATTAATGTTTCTTTCATATATTCCTCCTAATTTGATGCTTAGTCATTTTATCTCTTCAAGTTACCTCATGCATTCTTCCTGTCGCATTATAATATGTTTTTTAACAATATTTTACAACAACCTATCACCCCAATAAGTAGTATGGGCATTAGTAAAACGATACTAAAAACTGGGGCTCGTGTGAAATAAGAGATCGGACTTACATCAAATCTCACCATATGAAGTACAACCGATGCTATTAGAATTACAATATAAAGGTAAAATGTCCAATGTAGAGCAATTGTCCCTGAAATCACAAATGTTTCTTTCTTATTTTTACTTTCGCTCATAATTATCATTCCTTTTTAATGAGAAGCACAAAAGATTCATGAACCAGTAGTATTTTGCAGAGAGTTAGTTTGATATGTTCGGGCGCTTGTTATCAGATAATGTACATGCAAGCCGCCATAGAATTCTCAGCTCTTCTTGATAGAATATAACCGCAACCAACCCCGTTACCCCAAGCGCTATACCAAAAACTTGTAGAGCATATAATGCCCATGATAAATAAGAAATTGATACCATTGGAGGTAGGAATGAAACAAGCACTATCACAACACCAGCAGTAAGGATCGACAAAAGCATCTTCCACACAAACACCATTAAATTCCTTTTAACTATATGGTTCGACGCATAAAATGATATCTGCACTGTGCGGAACAGAATCGCACAGAAGCTCGCAAAAGCTACACCTGCTAGCCCAAATAGTTGTACGAAAATCAAAGATAGCACAATGTTAATGGCTACTTCAGCTATAGCACCGTTTCGGGTTTGGCGATAATGCCCCGCTGCATTAACCAAGCTTTGCGGTGGTATACGAGCAATAAAAACGAATTCAGCAGCACAAGCAATTATCGCAAACAGTGGCTGATAATAGTTAGCATCATAAACCCCTGTTGTATATATGGCTACAAAAGGTACAATTAATAAAGCGCTACACGTAAGCATGAGAGTAGATGTCAAAACAACTAAAAACTCGTTGATCTTAAATCCTGCTTGGAGGGCTTTATGTTCATTTTTTGCCAGCATATCTCCAAAGGGTGCTTCTATCCCCACACCTGCTACAGTTACAATAATCATCTTAATTGCACGAATGATGAAAATGTATACGACATAAACAGATGCTTCCTTTATTCCAAGGAACACAGTTACAATAACAATACCAGCATTAACATGAACAAAATACGCAAGCTGATGCACAAACGCATCCCACCTCTGGTTTATAGCGCTATTATCTGGTGGGACTGAAGAGTCAAGCTTGTAACGCTTATGTATATACAAATTTAAGAGAAACGGATAAATCGCGAATACAATTGAACTAGCGAGCATAACAATGCGAATTTCAAAACCTGATAGAACCAAGAAAATGGAAAATGATACGTTTATCATAACGGCTCCAGTACGGGCAAGAGTACTGATATAAGCTCGTTGATCTGCAATGAGCAAAGTTTGGTATGTTGCTCCAAAGAAATACTGGAAAAACGTGCCTATTCCCAGAATTAAAGTAAGAGAAAAAACAAAAACCCAATCAAAATCTCCACTTATAAGAAGCGGGTACAACACAGCAATTCCCATCAATATACCTAAAAACATGAGTGCAACCTTGCGGAAAAAAAACTCAGTAGCTCGTATTATACCACTAATTCTTATCGTATCTCGTTCTGCCAACGGCTTGTATAGTGCGGCGCGTGTAGCCCCAGCAACCCCAGCTGCGAGGAGGGAAATGTAGCTAATGAATTGATTGATTGAGGCAATAACGCCATTATAACCTGAGCCAAACCTGGACAAAATAAGGCGCGGCAAAATTAGACCGGATATTATGAATACAAGCATATAAATGAACATTGCTGTGGAGTTGATCGCAGCCTTTTTAGCTCTCATATAGCTATTACCTCCTCACACATCTATGTTCATGGTAAAACCTCAACAATAGTAAAATCTGTTATTTGCATATCTGAGGTTGGTGTTGTTATGATTCTGAAATGAGCAGTCTCATCAAATTCTTTATTATCTGTATAAATCGCTCTGAAATAATTATGATGACCGGGCACGATGTCAAACGTCTTAATGGAGTCTCTGATATAATGAAGCTCTGGACTGAGCCTGTACCACTCAATCCAAAAAGATTCAGGGCTTTCTCCAGTCTCAACATGAAATGTAACCACGTAATTTGTATGTGAATTCGGCTCCATTGGTTTAGAATATATAAAGACATTGTCATTTCCCATGTCAGTACTCACCGAAATAGTGTCTGCATGGTACAGTGTATCACTCATGTCATTATATGTAAAAAACTGATCTGCTTGAACGAACATAATAACAAATATGCCCTCGAATTGATCTACAACCATAGGCATAGCTCTATACCTATTCTCCATATATCGTACAAATGCGCTTCCTGGGCCACTTGCGGTGCTGCTTGTAATAAAGTATACATTTGGTTGTAATAGGCTATTGGCATATGGGGCTAATTCATTAGCTTTAAATTGTGCGTTGCGGGTTGGCGAAGATGTAAACCCTGTTCCCCACACTATAAGATTAGTGGGATGCTGATTCCTATAAATAGTGAAAACAGGCACGGGAGTTGATGACAAAATATAGGCTGGAAGAATGAACACATTATCAGGATTTTCAATTGCATACCGTTCAACAAGTAAACGTCTCTCTATCCGCATGTACTGGTCCGAAGAAGTGGCCATAGCATATGCAGTTCTGAATGGAACATGAGCAAAGTTGAACCCAATGACAAAACAAAAAGTCAAGGCTATAGGTATATGCTTTTTTACACCATTTTCTATGCTTGAGCCATAGGCATACAAAACATGCCAGAACAAAAGGCATGCTGCGGGCATTAGCGGCACAATAAATGCCCGCAAGTTAATCCTCCTTAATCCGAGCCATAATAGTGAAAGAAGAAATGCTCCTACTACTGCAAGCGCAAAAAGAAGGTAGAGTACATTTTTCCATTTGTTTGTTTGGCAGGTGTTTACCTGTCTTTTCAGTACTATAATATGTGCCAAGAAACCTAGCAACAATACAGTACCAGCATTCCGAGCAATGTTGTTATTCCTTACGAATGCACTGACAAGACCAAGGGCATCATCTAACTGCTGAGAAAAGGGTACGAGTTCTAGCTCAGCTGACTGGAACTCATTAAGTATTCTTATATTTTCAACTGTTACACGCTTGTCCATAGTAAACGCATTCTGTACTAGAACATATAGCTCTCTGTCCCATCCAATACTTTCATATAGCTCAGGGGCGTCATCATAGCTGGTGTGTAGGTAATTTGTATATCTTGCCCATTGACTATTCCATGTTCGAAATTCCCTCATGCCATTAAAATCTGCAATAAATAAATCAAAGTCACGTACTAATAATATCACTACTGCTATGCAAATACTGATTGTAGCAAATGATCGGATCTTCCAGAGCATATATTTCAAGGTTTTTCTGCTCAAGAGAGTCATCGTCACCTTAAAAGCAATCACTAAGTAAAAGAACGTGAGAACACCTAAACCAGAACTAACCCTAATTATATATGAGAAAAAAAGAAGAACAACTATGGTGACAAAATCGACGACACGTGCTCTTTTCGATTCACTGCTGAAAAGCGATGCGGCAACTATGCAGGCTGCAGCTCCCATCATGGCGGGCGTGGTGCTAAATTGGAGTGTTACTGTACTATACAATAGAAAATACGCAAATAAAACAAAATACAAGCTTATAGGAACGAAAAGTGATATATCCTTTTGTGCTGCGATTTTCAGAAAGCTCTTTAAGATCATTAATTGGGAGATAAAAATAAAAACTACATGTACTATGCCATACCATGGAAACATTGGAAGTAGGGTGTAGAGAATACTCAATATATAACCAAAAACAATATTCGACCAAAGTAGGAACGGACTGGGCACCCCTGTAAGGTAACCTGCAACTATATACATATATGCAGGATCGTCAACGTTATAATAACGTATGGGAATAAGCCAATATGTCAGTGCCATTAGAGAAGCAACGCAGAATGTGGCTAAAAGATATCTGTTTTTTTCAGTCTTGTAGCTAACAAGAACTATTGAGGATTTCTTAATCTTATTATAGAGCCGGATAATGAGTATCATCTTGAAAAACCAAAAGTACGATACAATACCGTATGGCAATAATAACACTAAGAACAACATCATGTAAACGTAGGCAATAGAAACATTTCGGGGATGAAAAGTTGCTGTAAAAATAAACTCGCCGAGTTGGTTTCCCCATGCGGTAATGGAGTGCCCTACTTCCCCTTCTATAACAGTAAGCGCCACAGTTGCTGTACTATTAGGCGGCAGAAACACAGCTTCGGGTAATACAAAATCGTGGAACATGTTATCTACAACAGTGGAGTAATCTACACGTTCCTCGAAAACCAACTCATTGTTTATATAAAAGCTTACATTAAGCACGCCTTGGTTTTCTCTTTCCCAGGTTGCAAATTGTATAGCAAAATACGATACATACATTTCTCCGGTAAAATTCACTTCTTCCCGACGTCCTTGGGTGAGTTCACCAATGGCAGAACGTTCACCGACATTATTGGGAACGGTTGAAACAAACTGACCGAATTGAATTGCATGACGCAAATTTGTGTATTGAAGTAGCAAAAAAATCACTATAACCGCCAATATTAGACAACTAGTGAATTTAAAGATTTGTTTTAAATCAGGCATAAATACTCCCAACATAGACTTCAGCCAAGAATCGCTATTGACTGTACAATCATACTGATTTTAGCCTACAGTACAAAGAACATACGCTTTTCGCAGACATCTCTTACACTATAATAAATTCCTAACCAACGATACAGCCTCCGGTCTTCATTAACTCATATGTATCGCAATGTGCAAGTTGATTGTGTATATTAAGGAAACGTTCTTTTTCATCGCCAGAAAGAAAATCTTTTACTTCGCGGTATATCCCAGGTTTAAATTCGATATCAAGAGAATCATCTATGATGATTTTTTCAATTTCAACAGAACCAAGCTTTTGAATATGAAGTTGCTCTAAAAGCCTAAAAATCAGCCTGTGCTTTCTAGTAAGCATCTCAACTCCCCACCGTCCGGGTGCATTCCAGATGGAGTGATATGAGAACAATGCATCCTTGTCGGTAATCCCTGCTCCTGTATACATACGGGACGCGTTCTCATCGAGTAGCAGTTTGTTATTTATTGCATAGCAGTTCATTATTTTAGGCATTCTGCCTAAATAAAATGCTAAATCTATTACATGAGTAGAGTTAGAAAATAAAATATCTATAAGAGACAACCCCGCCATCATCTTCAATTATCTTTTGTGCGGCAAATGTAGAAGCGTAGAATCGGCGGTTATAGGCTATCTGAACCTCAGCCTTATTCTTTTTGGCCGCATTAACTACTGCAATAATTTCTGTCTTATCCGCCCCGCCCGGTTTTTCAAGTAAGATGCGTCGAACACCTCCAACAATTAAAGCACAAGCGGTCTCACTAAGGTCAGCCACGCCAGTAGTAACAATAGCCATTTCTGGAGGAGACTGCTCAAGTGCTTTATGAACGCCACCAGTTATAACTGGCATCCCAGTTTTTTGTGTAAAAACCAAAGATGATTTCTCGCTCCGCCCAACCGGAGTGAAAGATATTTTCTGTGCAACCAATACCTGTAGTTCTTATCACCTTGTGACTTGGTCAGTTAGGTTATCCCTCTAGAGTTTGCCTGGAAGGCTAGGAATACAGACGGTACGTAAAAACTCTTCGTCAAATCAATATTATCGGTCTGCAAGTAATGATTTATCTTTTCTGATATTTTCTCTGCAGAGTTGCCGTCTCCGAATGGGTTCACCACTTTTTTTGCAATTGCCCTGAATTTCCCACCTCGCGCCTGATTTATAGCAGCTTCTATTGCCTTTTTTTCAGGTGGGCAATCGATTACGTTCTCAGCACGTAATCGACCACGCTGTCTATCTCCGATGTTTATACATGGAATCCCAAAGATCGGAGTTTCATAAAGGCCACTCGAAGAATTTCCAATAACAAAGAAAGCGTGCTTCATGGCTGAAAGATAGCGTAGATTGCCTAACGAAGCATGAGCCATACAGTTTTGGCGTGACACCACAAACTTATCAAGAATAGCATTAATGGCACGTCCGCCAGAATCAGCGTTGGCTTTGGTGAACAGGTACTTCATATTCGGAAAACAGTCAATAGAGTTTAGCAACTCAGTAAAATCTGCTACGGCACTATCCTCACGCATTGTAACTGGATGATAGGTGATAAGTGCATACTCTCCATCCAAATCAAACCCCAAATTCATACTCAACTCATCTATTGACAGTAGTGGGCGGGATACAATATTATCTATATTCAATGCTCCAACGTTGAACACGCGCTCTGGTGTTTCCCCGAGTTGAATAATGCGCCTAAGTGACTGTTCATTTGTTGGGAAATGAAGGTAACTCATCTTAGTGATAGAATGTCGTATAAATTCATCTATCGCTCCTTCGCTAGTGTCCCCTCCTGCAATATGAGCAATTGGAATACAGAGTATTGATGCTGCAATTGCCGCAGCTAACAACTCAAACCTATCTCCCAATACAATCAGCATATCTGGGCGGTGAGTTTCAAAGTAATCTGTAAAGGCTACGATTACACTGCCCGTAGCGCGTGCCATGCCAGCATGGGTATCAGAGTCAAGTGCCATCTTTATTTTTGCATGGATAGTGTACCCGTCGTTTTCGATTTCATGATATGTTTCACCAAACGCAGTACTCAAATGCGAACCAGTAGCGACAAGCCGCAAATCGAAAATATCGTCGACTAAAATCTTGTCGATTAGTGGTCTTAATAGTCCATACTCTGCACGCGTACCAGTGATAATGCATACTGTTTTTCTATCTATCAATTTTCATTCCTCGTGTCATAAGAAATTCGGCTAGCAAAAAATCATAGTAATTGTCTATATCTACCGCATATATACCATCAATGACAAGTGCCTTGCTGTTTGGAACATAAAAGCTTCGTGTTGCTAAGTACGTTTCACAATCGCAGAGATATAATAACCCGTTGATATAGTAGTGTTTCTTTTCGCTTTGTCGATTAAACTCCCTTGAGTTAAGACCGAACAAACTCATATCGGGTGGCAATCGGTGATGATGCCCCATCGATTGTTCGGATTCGCTGAAAGAGACAACCGCTGTGAGTCCCTCGTCAACAGCCATTTGAACACCTGCCATAATGTGTTCAGGCTTTCGTAAAGGCGATGTTGGCTGCAACAATACGAAATAGTCATAAGTTTGCCCTAAATTTTTCATCGTTTCTATTGCATGCACAACATAATCACTTGCAAGTGACGAGTCGCCAGCTAGCTCTTTAGGTCGTAGAAACGGTACTTCCGCTCCATAACACCGCGCTATTTCCGCATATTGCTCCCAATCAGTAGATACTATGACTGAATCCATTAGGCCTGTAGCCAGCGCAGCTTCTATTGAATAGGCTATGAGCGGTTTACCGAGCAGTTCCCTAATATTTTTGCCTGGCAACCCCTTTGAACCGCTTCGTGCTGGTATAATAGCTAAAAATCGCTTTTTCTTGTACACTACTCCTCAAACCCCTTTATCAGCGCAGCTACCCGCTCTACATCCATGTTTCTAAGATTTGAGCTACAAGGTATATTGATGATTTTTTTGTGATACTTAGTGGCTTCACTAATATCATAAGTTCGACAGTGTTTATACATTGGAAGAGTATGTATCAGTTTCCATACTGGGCGTGCCTGTACATGGCATTTTTCAAGGTGTTTCATAAGCCTGTTAAGGTTATCTGACATATAGCTATAAAACCAGTAATTGGGTCTAACATGGTTGCTGAAAGGCATTAAATCAATTCCAAGCTCTTTGTAATACTCATAATTCCTTTTCTTAACATTGATAAACTTTGCTAATTGCTCAAGTTGGGCTACGCCAACTGCGGCTTGTAAGTTGGTCATGCGATAGTTATACCCTATGTAGTCATGGTCAAAATATAGCTCATCAGACTTAGCTTGGGTGGATAAGTGCTTAGCATATTTCACGTGTTCAGTCTTGCGGGCTACTAGCATACCGCCACCGCCGGTGGTTATAATTTTGTTGCCATTGAATGAGTATGTACCATAATTTCCAATAGTACCAGCCATCTGCCCTTTATACTTACCTGTGATAAAGAATGTGCCAACTGCCTCGGATGCATCTTCGATTACAGGCAAGTTATAGAGAGCAGCTAGTACCATAATTCGCTCCATATCAGCTCCATTACCAAAGATATGCACAATGACGATGGCTTTTACTGGCTTATCAAGCATTTTATCGTAATGCTTACCGCCACGTTCTTCGCACTCCTCCGACAGATACTGCTCAAGTTTTACCGGATCAATGCACAAACTGTCATCACAATCCATAAACACGGGCTCCGCACCAACATAACAAATTGGGTTGACAGCAGCTATGAAAGTAAGCGTGGGTGCTATAACGAGATCTCCTGCCCCTATCCCACAAGCTATCATCGAAAGATGCAGTGCTGCAGTGCCGCTCTGTACGGCTGTAGCCTCCGGCACTTGGGCATATTCGGCGAATTCTTGTTCAAATCGAGATATACATGCACCTCCTGTAGAGAGCCACTCTGTTTTGACTGCTTCCGTCACATATTGAAGTTCATTGCCATTTAAGTTTGGAACTGAAAGCGGTATAAAGTGCTCCATTAATTAATCTCTCACCCCTAAACATTATAAATGTCAACTTTATACGAATCCGAATTTTTGATATACCACTCTATAGTTTCGGCTATGCCACGCTCAAATGTATACTCTAGTGTCCAATCTGTAAGATTTTTGAGCTTTTTATTGCATCCCAACAAACGATTTATTTCACTTTTTTCTGGTCGAATTCTTTGCGTATCACAACATACTCTTGCTTTTGGGTTAATCTGTCGTACCAGCTCTCTTGCAATCTGTCCTATGGAAATATCTGTGCCAGTAGCAATATTAATAACTTCGCCAATTGTATTATCTGACTTAGCAACGCAGACGAAACCAGACACTGTGTCCTTGACATAGTTGAAATCCCTAGTAGGTGTAAGCGATCCAAGTCGTATTTCTTCCTTTCCAGCATTCAACTGTGTAATCACTGTAGGTATAATAGCTCGCGCAGATTGTCGTGGACCATAAGTGTTAAATGGGCGCACTATGCTTACGGGGGTTCCGAAACTACGATAAAAGCTTTCTGCTAGCATATCAGATCCTATTTTTGTAGCGGAATATGGTGATTGCCCTTGATATGGATGATACTCATCAATTGGAACATACCGTGCTGAGCCATACACTTCCGAAGTTGATGTACATAAAACACGTTTTGTCCCTAACTCTCGAGCTGACTGCAAAATATTCAGTGTTCCCCTGATATTGGTGTCTAGATAAGAATCCGGAGAATGGTAACTAAAAGGTATCCCTATAAGCGCAGCTAAATGATATACAACATCAATATCTTGCATTGCTGTCCTTACGCCATTCGCATCTCGTATGTCGCCAGAAAATATTTCTAACTCATTCTTTATTTCATTGGACAGACTATCTAACCAACCCCATGAATTAAAAGAATTATAGTAGACAAAAGCTCGTACACTTTTCCCAGCCTTCACTAAGTATTCCACAAGGTGACTACCTATAAAACCATCTGCACCAGTAACAAGAGTCTTTTTCATTTTTTAAGTCCAATCATAACTCGATCATCTCATCTTCTTCAAAATTACGTCTAGCCTGCATTCCTATAAGCTCAAACCATCGCATAGGCGAGATTCCATTGCCCGGACGCTTTGTTGTGATATTTTCCTCAGAAAACACTTCGCCGGCGTATATATCCCGCATTGCGACTATGCTCTTTCTTGCTATATTCAAGTTGCCGCACTCAGATGGAGTCACTCTCTTAACACCATCACCTATAGCAACTTCGACGTTTCGTATTGCCCTTATCATCGCTGCTAACTCATCAGGTTCTATGCTAGCTCTGTGATCAGGCCCCTCCATACTGCGGTCAAGAGTAAAATGTTTTTCTATAACAACTGCTCCAAGCGCAACAGCAGCTATTGCCACTTCGATACCAGTAGTGTGGTCACTATAACCTACCGGAAAACCGAACTCCCTACGCAATGTGTTCAGAGCACTCAGGTTTACATCTTCAAAGGGTGTTGGATATTGGGTATTGCAGTGAAGTAGAGTTATGTCATCTGCACCACCCTTCTTTAGAACCTCTATTGCCACGTTAATTTCATGAAGCTCCGACATGCCAGTGGAAAGGAGTATTGGTTTTCTTGTTCTTCCTATTTCTATCAGGTATGGCAGATTTGTGATTTCGCCAGAGGGGATTTTCCAATATGGAAGTTCTAATTTTGCGATGAAATCAATACTTTCTATGTCAAAAGGAGTAGAAAGAAATTGTATTTTTCTTTCCTTACTGTGTTCTACAAGCTCATGATGCTCAATGTCGCTCAAAGTATATTTCTTGATCATGTCGAGCTGACTCTCTGCTTTGCCAGTCGTTTGCTTTTGATACTCAGCTTTTTGTGCATGCTTTGAAATAACAAGCTTTGGGTTAAATGTTTGAAACTTCACAATATCTGAACCAGCTTGCGCAGCTATATCAATCATTTTTTTTGCCAGTGATACATTGCCGTTATGGTTGACACCGGCTTCTGCAATAACTAACACTCCCATATAACAACCTCAATTACTATAAGATTTTGTATACATAGTGCTGATTTGTTGCAGAATTAAATCATCTATTAAAGTGTATTTTTCACCATTTATTTCTATAAATGCGCCGTGATGTGGGGGATACCAGAAAGCTCGAACTTTCAAAGCAATATCTTCATCAGGACAAATCTTCATCATTTCTAACATTTCCTTTCTTGAGATATACATTCCACCTTCGTTAGAAATAAACGAACCCGATAGACCATCATTATTGTGGATATCCGCCAAGACACTCTTGTACAGTTCACATTGAATCTCTTGCGTCTTTTTTTCCAATGATAGTGCCGTCTCAAAACGATAATCAAAATTGAAACGAAATACTTTTATTATAGGTCCGGTATCAATTTCTTTGTCAACCACATGGGCTGATACCCCCCATTCACTCAGTTTATTCAATATGGCAATGTTGTATCCTGCAACGCCCTTCCAATCAGGTAGTATTGCAGGGTGAAAATTTATACATCCAAAGCGTGGACAAGTTATAATAGGTTCTTTTATTTTACGCCAGTATAAATAAGAAATAGCAATGTCAATATTAATTTTTGCTACTAAATCTTCCGCTTGGCATATATCTATAACAGGTATTTTCAAAGCTTTGCTACGCGCGGCTGTCGGCGAACTGGGGATATGGTTGTCTGTAACAACAGCAATAACATTGTGCCCTTGTGCAACTGTCCATTCGAGCATATCCGCAGCATATTTCTTTCTGCCTAAAAATAGAATATCCACTAAATCTTATACCTTTCTAAAACATTATTCACAACTTAACGTTCTTCTCATTTTTTTTAGTTCACTCAACTGTCCCATGTCCAGCCACCCAGCCTCGCCAATTGGATACATTCCTACAGGCTGCCCTTCGTCCATAAGATTCTGAATCAACTCTGTTATATGCACATATGCGCCGGAAGGAATGGTATCTAAAAAAGATGGTTCTATTACATATAAGCCAGTATTAGTTAACAGTGGATATTCTGGTTTCTCCACGAGACTAATTGGCTTACCAACCTCGTTCAACTCAATTGTGCCATAAGGCACTGTTACCTTTTTCATTGCGCACACCATAGTTATTAGTGCTCTGTTCTCACGATGGTGTTTTAGTATATCCCCATAGTCAGCCTCAATCAGTATGTCACAGTTAGTCATGAAGAAAGTACTGTTAACAATACCCTCTAATAACTTCAGACCTCCACCTGTGCCCTGAAATTGCTCTTCATCCACAAACTGCAGACTCCCTTTGAGCGTTGTTTCAGAAAAATAAGCCTTTATAAGTTCTTTCTTATGACTAACAATCATCGTGAATTCCGTGCAACCAAAACCCAAGAATCTTTCCATGATGTGTTCTGTCACGGTCATATCGCCTACAGGTATAAGAGGCTTGGGCAGAATATCTGTAAATGGTGCAAGACGCGTTCCTTTTCCACCAGCCATAATAACAATCGGAATACCTAAATGTTTTTTCTTGCTCATGCGTGTAGTTTCTGTGAAAGCAATGGAAACGATTTCACCGTTCTTGTTTAAAATCGGTATTCCCTTGATATATGGGTTCTCATCAAGCAATCTCTGTGCTTTGGCGAGTTCATTACTGCTAACTGCAATTGGGCTATAGTTTGCAGCATTACAAACAGGTTTCGTCATATCGCCCGAATGCAATATGTAGCGGCGCAAGTCGCTATCTGAAAAAGAAGCCAGCAACTTCAAGCCATCACAGACAAATACAACTTGGCGAGCACTTGCATCTATTGCTGCTGCTGCGTCAAAAACGGTTGTATTCTCCTGTATTATGAAATCCGATGATATGAGCTTGCCCATAGATGCTCCTTCCTAATTAGATTAGTGATTTATATGTAGAACTCGATTTGAAGAAACTATATTGCTTGTGAGCAAAATTAGTTATCAGGATAAAGGATTAACAAGTGCGAATAAAGGATTCTGTATTATTGAATTGATAGAGTTCAGTTGATTCTGCAAAGCGTTAGGTGCAAACAGGTAAGATGCTATTAGGCTATTATCTACTCTACCTGAGTCTCTTTTGTCCATCTTCAAAATATTGTGCATAAGCTCCTCTGCAGAAGAAAATTCTTTGGCTGCACCCGCTCGAATCATATCGCTAAGAATGCTCTTTCCAGAAAGATGTACATGGATCCCCCCCCCCGTTCCAACAGCTTCAAACAATACTGTACTCGTTCCTCCAACATGATGCCTAGCACTCATAAGTAATTCATAAACATCCATACGTGTATCAATCACTTGAATATCGGATTCCGCGAGCTCAGGATAGTAGCTACGCCACATAGTCTCGCCAGGGTGCATTTTGCAAATAATTTTGTAGTTATGCTCCTTAGCTTGTTGGTTCATTGCTAATAATATATTGATGATATATCTATTGAAATTCGAATAAAATACGATCAAGTTGTCTTGCTTTTTTATACCTCGGAGTTTTTTCATTCTTGATTCAAAGTAGTGATATCCAACGGTAATTACCTTTGTATCTTGTGGAGTTCTGATATTCTCGGACCAATAGTCACCATATGTAAACAAATAATTCGGAGAGTATATCTTGCTTCCAATTGTGTCTAAATAGTTATATACAATATTCTCTTTTGTAATAACGCCATGTTGCAGTTCAATCACTGGAATCCCTAAGCTTTTTGCTTCTTTCGTTATGACTAATGTTTGCCTATTATGACCTTGACGTAACACGGCTTTTGGATTAACCTTTTGCAATAAACTTTTTGCATACTTTGAGATACTCTTAATGAAAATCACATCTTCCCTGACGATAGGTTCAAGAGGGATCTTCACTTCAAATTCTTGTTTCAATAACTGTTGTAACGAATCGAGAAAAACACCTTCTTCTTGATCTATATATATTCTAAATGTCTTAGCATAAACTAAACAAAAATAATACTTTAACATATATGGTGCAATATTAGGTTGCTTACGAGTTAATGGTAATACATAGTTGAAAACAACATAAACAGATTCACAAGTAAGTCTTTCGCGAATAGGGTCAAAAAAGACATGTTGACGAACTCCATCAACATCCAAATATCTAGATATATCTAATATCAACACATTCGCAGATTTAGGTTTTGGAGAAACATAGTGTTGAATTGCATATCGAAGAGTTTTCATCAATATCATGATTTTCTCAGCACTTAACCCCTGCGCGCTGCGCGCTAACATCTGAGGTGTCTCTATGATATCAGGGTTCTCTGTAATACGTCTGTAAATATAGTTGCGCAACAACTGCCAATAGTTTTCTTCACAATATTTTCTAGAAAACAAATCGTTATCCTTTTCAAACTTTAAGAATTGCTCAAGCGTACCCATTATAATACTCCTTTAATAGTTCTCGGTGTATTGGGATATAGTTGTTCGTCGAGTACTTTAGTATATCCTTTTATAAGAGTTATTAAGTTTTTCTCTTTATCTGTAATGCTAACCCCCAGATCAGATGCATGTAAATTAGATGATATACATTGAAAAAGTTCTTCACCCACAGCTTTCATAAAAATTTTTAATTCTTTTATAGTATGCTTTTGCTTATTGCTTAAAATATATTCTAATGCTTGCCGGCAATCTTCATTATTCCTTATGTTAAAAGTACCAGGTGCGTACATAGTAAGATGAGAGCCAAACATTAAGAAAGGTTTTCTTAAAAACAGCCCTTCGAAACCAGCAGTCCCAGTAATGGAGGCAACTGCTATGCATTTTTCAAGTAACTGGTATGTATCAGAAGAGCGATTTACTAGTTGCACATTTGGTAAATTCACTAAATCATAGTATAGTTCCTTTTCGCGACCATAAGACCTCTTAAACTGCAATGGATGCTCTTTCACATAAATCTTGATATGTGATGGCAAATGGAAAGAAAGTATACTTATTGCAATATATTGATGTGTAAAAACACCTCCTTGAGGATTAATGCTAGCCTCAGGTTCTTTGTGTAATGGGAAATATATATAGTTGCTGGTATAATCTGGTTCGACAGATAAGTTGTTATAAGATATTGCTAATTTCATACCTCCGATTCGCGCAGAAATAATCCAGCGAATTCCACTCCATACCATCAAGCAAGTGCTTAATAATCCTTTTTCTCGAAGAATTTTAATAACTGAATATGTAATAATGTGGTTCTTTCTTTGTTGCTTCATAAAATGTGGTATCTTATCACTTTTCTTGTTTGTTTGACGATCATACACATTATTGACTTCATCAGGAGAAATCGTAATATCGTCGACAGTCATATCTTCATATTTCGCTAAGAGTCTCTGATATGTATCCAGAAAACTGGGGGCTCTGTCAAAAATATCTTTGGCAAAATAGCAAAATCCTGGTATCTGGCCATAGGGAGAGGCGAAAACTACAGCAATTTCTTTTATTTTACACAAGCAGTATATAATATAAGTAAAAATCTCATGTGGAATATTGATAAACACAGCGATTCCTATCTCAGCTGCATCTAGCATATGATTCCAGTAACGTAAATGACTATGATATTGGCGAACTCGATCTTCATAGCTCGGGGAATGCGGTAGTGAAAATGGTTTCATATGAAAATTCAGAAACTCAGGTTCTCTTTCAAGCATTTTTATAATAGACGATTCATGTTTTGACATAGCATTTAATAAAGCTTCATCCACTGGAGGGCAATCTTTCTCAAATGCATAGCCACTATATTTGCCAGCTAATGCATCAGAGCGATAATATGCCTCTGAAGTCTTGACTCCCTCAATTTTTTTATTATCTACATGAAAGCCATAAGTGATATTAGTGTCAATATCATAAACGTAGTAACAAGATTCTGGATTATAATACTCTATCAATCTATTTAGGCTGTTTAGGCTCACTTCACAATAAACTTTATGAAAAAAAATGTTCATGCTCTAACCTCGTTCTATTCAAATAGCTTCCATAGGCCGAAAAATGTGTATTGTATAAAGCTGTTCAGCCATCAAAGTCTTTACTAATTGAACGCTTCCAATCATCAAAAATATCTTTTATAGCGCGCTCTATACTAAAGGCTGCTTTGAAATTTAGCTCCCTTTCAGCTTTTGAGCAATCCATCAATGATTTGCTAAGGTTCTCAGGTCTATCCGAGTATCTAATAAGCAAAGGATTATCAAATACTCTATTTATTAGTTTAGCCAAATCTTTTATTGAGATTACATAGCCAGTACCAATATTATATACCCCACTGTGTTCACCATACAGTACCGCGTACAAAAATGAACGTGCTGCATCTTTTACATATATGTATTCACGTCCCTCCCCTCCTGTCCCAGATATGGTTGGAGTTCCTTTTATTTTTGCAAGATCAAAAAGAGTACGCAATAAATATCCTTTTCGTTCATCAGCACTAAGAATCTGGGCTATACGTAAGCACTTAATATTTATATTGAACTTTTTGCTGTAAAGTGAAGCCATTGTCTCCATCATTAATTTAGAAACCCCATAAAAATTTTCTGGAGCAGCTGTGTCAGATTCTTTCCAAGGAATTTCATTTGATACACTATAAACACCTCTTGACGAAGCACACACTATTTTCTTAATTCCCATGCTAGCACATGCCCTAAATATATTGTCAGAAACGGTGATATTATCTATGTAATGCGTAAAGCTTTCCTCAAAAGGGGGAGAAAATCGAATTCCTGCCATATGAATTACGGCATCTATTCCAAAAAAAGCTTTACTCAATGAAGCTACTGTGTAGTCAGTTTCAACCCATTGTATCCTATTGTCAAAATTAGGTTCAATTTTTCTGGTCAACGCTGTGATACTATGTTCACTTGAGTAGAGCTCAACAAACGCTTTACCTATAATCCCGGATGCCCCCGTAACTATCAGATTCATCCGGCTATCTCCCTAATTACATACCCGCATTTTTCCATATGCCCGTTTAATGGGGCTACTATTTCGCCATCTCGATAATACCAAACTAAATCTGATACATTCTCAACATCATATTTGCTCCGCTTAAAACTTTCGTGTGGCTTTTCACACATGAACGCTAAGGAATAATCATTATTCTGAAATTTATATTTAAGATTGGGCTTAATGCCTTCGAGCAAATATTCAAATGTAGCATCCAATAAATCATTACCGCAATAGTACTTTATCAATTTCCACATGTGACAACCATCTAATCGTGGCGTAATTTCAATTATTTTTGGAATGGACTTGGATAGTTTTATCTGATAGTAGGCTGGCCCATCTTGTATGTTTAACTTCTCTGCAGAATGTTTTACTAAATCCAAAATCTGTGTCTTAGTTTCATGGCTAGCTAATGATGGGACGCGATGTTCTTTAATGATTCCTCCTGGATACTCATCAAATACTATACGGTCAGAAACAAGAGAGAACTCTATTTTGCCACAACAAAAAAAACAATTTACCGAAAACTCCGGTCCATCAGCATATTCTTCAACAATAAGTTTTTTTGAACGTGAAAATGACATGGACGTATTGAAATGCTTTTTGAGATCGACTGCGTTCCATACCTCGTAAACTCCACGTTGACCCTGAGAATCAACAGGCTTTATAACACATGGATAATAGTCCCAGTCTCTGAGGTCTGAGTATGTCTCTGCGACCATGAACTTAATATTGCCATCAAATTCTTCACCGAGTGTACCGCGTAGCAAGTGCTTGTTATTACATATAATGGGGAGATCAGGAGACATAAAGCAAGGAAGTCCAAGCCTTTCGCTTACTTCTGCTATCGTTGGCATAGCCAAATCAGAACCCACCGAATAAATGCAATCTATGTAATTTGCTTTAGCATACTCGTATATTTTCTCCACATCTGATATACTAATTTTCACAAACTTGTCCGCTATTCCTGCACCTCTATCACTAGACGACCAACTACAGGCATGAACATTCAGTCCACTTCTTGCTTTAAGATATTCGATAGCATCAATTTGAGCATTACCTGCGCCTAATATAAGGATGTTCTTCATTCGCTTGCCCCCCATTAATTACTTCTCTAATAACATACTGGGGTAAGTTATTCTGATTCACATATATTCTTCCTATATATTCGCCCAGCATACCAAGCATCATCATTATTATTCCACCAATTATCAGCAATGCTATCATAGTAGAAGCATACCCCACTCGCATATGAGGAACAATGAATAGTCTACGTATAGCGATATACAGACCGTATACCAAACCTGCAACCGCTGTTAATACGCCTATTAAGGTAGATAGGCGCAATGGCCTAACAGAAAAAGCAGTGAAGCCGTTAAGCCATAATGAAAAAGATTTCCTTAAAGTGAAATTACTTCTTCCTGCAGTTCTCTCGCGTTCTTCCATAGGAACGTTTGCTATAGCACTTGTAGTTTTAAAGGCTATACCTGATATATATGGATAAATATTTGTATATTTCCTGATCTCATCCACAATTACTCGTTTCATAATGCTGAAATTTGAGGTTTTCATCCATTTCGGCTTACCTACTAATACTTGAGCCATTGTAGAGTTTACTTTGCTTCCGAAGTTTTTAAACGTAGACTGTTTTTTTTTCGTATAGCCTGCATACACCACATCGCTACCGCTTTGAAGGGGTGCAAACAAATTCCACAGCTTATCAAGTGGACATTGACCATCATCGTCGAGGTTGACTACATAGTCACCCGACACAAGTGAGTATCCTGCTAACATAGCACAAGGTTTGCCCATATTCTTAGTCAAATCAGCAATAACGAGCTCAGGTTCGTTTAAAGCTCTTTTCTTCAAAATCTCTAACACATTATCCTCAGAGCAATCATTAACACAAATAATCTCATAGTCATATTCCTGCTTTTGAGACATTATCATATGTATTTCATCCAGAACACCTTCGATTGTCAATTCCGACCCATAACAGGGAATAACAAACGACAGCTTATCCATTAAGTTACTCCTACCTATTATGACGGTAAAAACTATATATTCTCTCCGAAACTCTTCGCAAATCTTGATTCGTAATCCCATCATATATAGGGAGTCTTAGTATTCTCTCGCTAGTTGTTGTTGTGTATTTGTCATCACCATGGAATCTACCAAACTTGCACCCGGCTTTTGATGTATGTAATGGCACATAGTGAAAGACGGCCTTTATGCTACTCATTTCCAGATGTTTTATCAGTCTAGTTCTTTCTGCTAAACTCTCTGTCTTTATGTAGAACATATGAGCATTATGAGTACATTTTTTGGGGATGACAGGCAGTTTAATTGCGCCACTACTTTCCAAATCTTCAAGAAGTGCGTAATATGTATACCAGGCATCTAATCTATCTCTATTTATCTCCGTCGCTTCTTCTAATTGTGCATACAAGTATGCTGCGTTTAAGTCGCTGGGCAGATAAGACGAGCCAATATCGACCCAACTATACTTGTCAATCATCCCTCTGAAAAACAGGTTCCGATTTGTGCCTTTTTCACGGATTATTTCAGCTCTTTCCATGAATTTGGGATTGCTGATGAGGATAGCACCCCCTTCACCCATTGTGAAGTTCTTTGTTTCATGAAAACTATAACAACCCATATCTCCAATCGTTCCTAAGTATTTATCACCATACTTTGACATTACTCCTTGTGCAGCGTCTTCAATGACATATAGATTGTGCTTACGAGCGATAGCCATTATATAGTCCATTTCGCAACTCACACCGGCACAGTGTACTGGAACTATTGCCTTTGTCTTTGCCGTAATTGCTTCTTCTATACGGTTTTCATCTATATTCATATTGTCGGGACGTATGTCAACAAACACGATTTTTGCACCCCGCAAAACAAAGGCATTTGCTGTCGACACAAAAGTGAATGAAGGCATAATCACCTCGTCGCCTTCTTTTATGTCAGCTAGCAGAGCAGAGAGTTCAAGAGCATGAGTACAAGAAGTTGTGAGTAAGGCCTTAGGCGAGTCGAAGTTCTTTTCAATCCACTCGTTGCATTTTTTTGTATACTCACCATCTCCGACAATTTTCTTTTTTGTAGTTATAGCATCAATAGCATATGCAATGCCCTTTTTGGTATAGAGCGGTCTGTTGAATGGAATTTTGCTTTCGTCCATGACTACCTCTCACTTGCTTAGATTCGCTTTAGATTTTATGGCTCATTCAATCATAAAACTATGACATAATGATATCTAATATTGAATATTGCATGCTGAAAGTGAAGTTAACCGTATTTCTCACAAGCACATAAGAATGCGATCAGTCTTGTAATACTTGCTCGATATGCCTATCTACAAGATCTCTAATTGCAACATCAGAAAAATCTCTTTCTTTTGTTTCAATTGGATTTTCCTTATCATCCATATATGTACCATGCTCATCAGTAAAGATGTCTCTAAACAAGCCTTTCAGGTTTACTGGATTTATGGAGATTATTTCTATCTCAGGATACCAAATTCGTGCAAACTCTTTTAGTCGACGAAATCCATTGATTCTACTATTTAAAATAATGCGCGTTTCTTCTATATCTCCTTTCAGTTTCTCTCCAGTGAAATAGCTGGTGTGGCTTGTATCACAGCCGACTAAATAAATGCGTTTTGGGTTTGTAAACAAAGCAAAATGCAAGGCTGGAAATACTACGGTGTAAAAATCCATTAACGGATGAAAACGAATATCAAAATGCAAATTTTTAGAAGGAGACATATCTACAAAATATCTTGTTGCATTTGCTTGTATACAAAAACTTTCAGGTGGCTCCATAGAGCCATTGGGTGTATTCGCAAGAATACCGAAAAACTTCTTGCATCTTAAATTAATTATGTCATTATTATATGGACTATATCTGGGTGGTTGCCGACCAAAATCTTGAGTAAAGTAAAAATCTAGAGCAATTTTCTTATTTGTGCATACACTGTTTACGCCTATATGAATAGCACCTTTTATTGGAATGTACTTATTCAACGTTGGCCCGGAACCCAACACCACAACTTCTTTGCCATTATGAATATTTTTGTATTCCGCAAATGCGGCTGTGTTTACTGCTGTAATTTCGTGGTGCAGTTTCAACTGCAACTCGAGTGGCTCCATCTTCTCAATTAACTGTTTAAGATGTGTGTTGTTCTGTATAGCCAGCTCACTATTCTGTCTAGATAGCTCGATGATCTGTCTAGATAGTTCAATGTCCTGTTTGATTAGTTCATTGTTCTCTCTTGCTAGATCATTGTTCTGTCCAGCAAACTCGATGCTCTGACTGGATAGTGCATTATTCTGTCCAGATAGCTCGATGACCTGTCCGGATAGTTCTTTATTCTGACTGGACAGCTCAATATTCTGGCTAGATAGTTCTATATTCTGTTTGGACAGTTCGACGTTCTGTCCAGATAGTTCATTGTTTTGTCTGGATATCTCGATGTTCTGTCTGGCCAGCTCATTGTTCCGTCTGACTAGCTCAACAGCTTCTCCTATTATCCGTTTATATTGCAATATCTTTCTTATCATTCACATTGCCTCTGTCTGACAGTTTGAGAAACTGTTATTATCAATTCACGTACTTGAGTTGCTTATAGATAAGAGGAACCTTATCATATATCTCTCAATGCAAACTAGCCGTTGCATTTCTCACACAGTTTCGATGCATTAGCAACCTTCGCCCCACATCGACACACATAACCAATTGGCAACGCAGGGTTACCAACAACCAATGTGTGGGGTGCTACATCCTTAGTCACTACGGCACCGGCTCCCACCATAGCGTATTCCCCAATTACAATACCGCAAACAATTGTCGCGTTCGCTCCAATAGACGCCCCTCTTTTGACAAGAGTTTTCGCAACTTCCCATTCAGGATTTGCAGCTCGTGGAAGCTTATCGTTTGTGAATGTCATTGAAGGCCCTAAAAACACATCATCTTCTACTGTAACTCCATTGTATACATTGACATTGTTTTGGATTTTTACGTTGTTACCAATCTTAACACCTTTGTCAATGTAAACGTTTTTGCTTATTATGCAACTCGAACCTATTTTGGCATCCTCGCGAACTTGGGCAAGATTCCAAATCTTTGTGCCATCGCCTATTTCTGTATCTTCACTCACTTCGGCTGTATCATGTATAAACACAGACACTTAGATATCCCCCCAAAAAGCCATAACTGCTTGTAAAACTGATTTAACTTCATTGTTAGTTAGCTCTGGAAATATTGGTAAACATACAGTTTGCTTGCAAAGCATTTCTGCAACGGGCAAATCTCCCTCTGAATATCCAAGCGCATCGAATGCCTTTTGAAGATGCAAAGGAACCGGATAGAATGCGCCCGATCCTATACCATGCTTATCCAAGTATCTGCCGAGCTCTTCTTTCCTTTGCGTACGAATAGCATATTGGTGATAACAGCTCGTTCCATTTTTTGGAGCTTTGGGAGTCCTAACTACGCCACTTAATCCTGCCCCATACTTCATCGCTATGGCTTTTCGCTTATCATTATAGGCATCCAAATACTTCAGTTTTATAACAAGAACAGCTGCTTGAACAGCATCAAGACGCGAATTATAGGCAACCAAGTAGTTATAATACTTGTACGGATTATAAAGCGCGTTGGTAGAAGCATCAGTTGCGAACTCATCACTTACACCATAAAGTATCTCTCGTGCTTTAGCCCCATTTTTAGCCATGCCATGTTCTCTCAATGCGCGCAAAGCTACTGCTAAGTCTTCGTTATCGGTTGTAACCATACCCGCATCACCACATGCGCCTAGATTCTTTGTAGGGTAGAATGAAAACGTAACGATATTATCAGTCGCACCAATTTTCTTCCCCTTGTATTCGCATCCGATGGCCTGAGCCGCATCCTCTATGACTTTCAAATTATGCTTCTTTGCAATGCTATTTATTTCATCCATGTCACAAGGCCAACCGAAAATATGCACAGGCAAGATTATTTTTGTCTTGGTAGTTATCGCTGTTTCAATTTTAGCTGGGTCGATATTCATATCCGATTCACGCACATCAACGAAAACAGGTATAGCACCAATGGATGCTATTGCTTCTGCAGTAGCAAAAAAAGTAAATGGCGTGGTGATAACTTCGTCACCCGGATTAACCCCGCAGGCACGCAAAGCAAGTACAAGTGCATCTGTACCGTTTGCACATGATACTACATGCTTTACTCCCAAATACTGCTGCATTTCGGACTCAAAATCCGCTACATACTTCCCGCCGATATATGCCCCACTGCCTAGCACCTCAATCACTTTTGGCTCCAGCTCATCTTTCAACTGTTCATACTGCCGATTCAAGTCCAAAAAAGGGACAGTCATTTTCATTCTCCTACTAAGTCACTAAACTTATTTTGTACTATATACTCAATGTGAAGATAATCACCCCGAGAATAATAATCAAGTTGCCGATTACGCGCCTTTTCGTTATCTTCTCCTTCAAGAAAAAACGACTGAACATCATAATCAATAAATAAGCAAGAGATTCTATCACAGCACCATATCGGTAGTACATGCCAGTAAATGCAAATATCGTTAAAAGCATACAAACAAAAATGGTGCAGTATGCAACTACAACTTTCGGATTCAGATACTCAAACACCCAATGTTTTTTAGTTTCACCACTACTTTTTTTTAATAACACTTGTGATAGTGACGATAGCACAACTGAGAAAAATGCAACTCCTACATAAATATTAAACATTTTGCGGCGTTCCCTCTTCAGAGGAAACAATGCAAATGCCTAGCACAATAATTAGAGAGCCAATAATATTAAAAATTGTCACTCTTTCATTAAAAATTACAAATGCCCATACCAAACTGAGAATAACAACAACACCCCGGCAGGACATTGCGGTGATAAGAGTGAATCTCTTTAATATTTGTTGCCATGCAAGTGCGTACAACGCAAGCGTAAAAATTTGAAAACTGACTATAACCAAAAACATTGGCACTGCTTCAGACATTGCCGCTAGTTTAGACAGCACGCCAACAAACGAATACATCAAATAAGCACCAAAAAGACATACATATTTATTACTCACTATTGTTTTGATAATATCACCTTTTCAGTTTTAGCTGACTAGTATGCGCCTGGGGTCGCTAAACGGCTAATATCTGGGAAACTGAGTTTGCTCCAAAATGGTATGCATCCTGCTTCCTATTCAATCCTCGTGCAAAATATACGTAATGTAAGTATGATTTCATTGTCTACAACCCGTATCAAATTGTAGCGGTTTTTTCAGTTAAATTGTTATGATGTCTTGTTTCCAGCTCTTTAATTTCCGTTATAGTAAAAACTGGTCGTCTTCGAGCGACATCAAAAGTACGCCATAAATATTCTGCAATTATACCCAAGGAGATATTTGTGACACCAAACCCCATTACAAGTATGGAAACCAATGTCGGGAAACCTGCAGGGGTATCAGGGTTTGAAATAGTATTTATCACAACAAACACCCCATAAAAGAACCCCACTAAAAACATCAGAATACCCACAACGCTAACAATTCGAATCGGCAAGTACGAAAATGCAACAAAAGAGTCGATGAGCAACTTGATTTTTTTTGAAAATGTCCACTTAGAAACACCGGCTACTCTTGCTTTGTAGTCCTTCGGAATAGTAACTGACTTAAACCCGATATTTGCCAACTGCAATCCTATACTTGAATTGCTTTCGATGTTCTCATTGAGATAATCAATTAACTTTCTATTAAAAGCAAAGTTGGTGATTGCATTGTAGTTCTTAGCCACAAATCTGTGCATCAGAAAAGAATACATATTTGAAAAAACTTTAGTAAAAAAGCCGACGTCAATATTTTCTCTTGTGAAATATACGATATCATGGCCTTGCGACAAAGCATCAAAGGATGTATCTATCAAGTCATCCGG
>Ga0123355_10001799_pt1 | contig 30026 bp, 19 predicted proteins | sample TergutEmb28metaG_3_FD_89872 | JGI IMG/M metagenome (GOLD analysis project Ga0123355, IMG submission 89872) | Embiratermes neotenicus P1 segment gut microbial communities from Petit-Saut dam, French Guiana - Emb289 P1 | ecosystem: Host-associated > Arthropoda: Insects > Digestive system > Gut ... | reverse complement strand
TGAGGGTGTTTGAGAACATGGTGTTGAGGAGAATATTTGGACCTAGGAGGGACGAGGTAACGGGGGAATGGAGGAGACTGCATAACGAGGAGCTAAATGATTTGTACTCCTCACCCAATATTGAATGAAGAATGAGATGGGCTGGGTATGTGCCATGTATGGGTGAGGATAGGGGGGTGTATAGGGTCTTGGTGGGGAAACCGGAGGGAAAGAGACCACTGGGGAGACCTAGGTGTAGATGGGTGAATAATATTAGGGTGGATTTCCAGGAGGTGGGATGTGGGTATATGGACTGGATTGGGCTGGCCCAGGATAGAGACAGGTGGTGGACGCTTGTGAGTGTTGTAATGAACCATGGAGTAAGTAATAGTGCCTTCAACATGTTTTGAACATCCAAGTGTTTATTCCTCAGGAAGACTTGTACATGCACATCCTGCCATCAACCAGAATGGTTACATGGATGCATGAAAGAAATACCGTAAAAGTGCATATACAAGTCTTCCTGAGGATGAAAACTTGGATGTTCAAAACATGTTGAAGACACTAAAATTAGATTAAAATATTAATGTAAAAAGTGTGCATTTTGTTGGTTCTTATTACATAGGCATATCACAATTCACGGTTCATCTTATTACATAGGCATATCACAATTCACAGTTCAAAAAACGTAAAGTATGGACTGATTTATTTCATAATTCAAAATAATTAATGTAAGACTTACCATGTCCCCAGTGACATTACAAGATAATTTCCTTTCTAAGCGACGGCCTGAAGGACCAGCCAGTTCCAGAACCTGTAACTTGGGCTCCAGCCGACTCAGTTTCTCTGGCATATTATATTTTATTGCAGGTTTGGTAAAGTAGATTAGAGTGATCTGGTTATCATTGTATGAACACATCAGATGTGTTTTTGTAAATACAACTGAAAAATATCAATCTCTGATTATTTTTAGTTTTTTTTTTTAAATGAATAAAGTTGCAACAACTGTGGATAATATCAAACATTCATAACAATATTAGCTTCTTCCATAATTTTCTATGTAACACTCTTCCTTTGGCTTAGAAATATACTACTGTCAGATCTTCACTCTTCTGGGATGTTACACAGCATTGATAGATAGTTATTGATGTTTTGGGACAACGTATTGGGCTCATGTTCAAAGGTCGAACAGTCCAGAACTGCTTGACCCTTGAAGACAGGACTGATAGGTGGTACTGACAAAGGGATGCTTGACCCATGCAGATGGGAACAACAGGTTGTCCTGAAATGTCAGTAACTAACTACCTATCAATGCTGTGTAACATTCCAGAATAGTGATGATCTCATTCAAACCATGGCAGAAGCCTGAAGTCACGCATACTACTGTCAGAGTTCAAGTGGACTACTGAATGACTTTTCAAGTACTACAGCTGAGCCAGTACGAAAAACTGCCAAGTTTTCCATTTTACACTCTTGTCCATACTTCATTCAAGGAAATGACATGGAAAATATTTATAAATGTAAGTAAACCTTAGGAATGGTTTTCCAGATAAGTTAATAATGTGTGCTATAAAAGTATATAAATATACATTATACTCTTATAATAAAAGTCAACAAGATGCACTATTTCACAAATTTATTTTGGTAAAGAACTCTACATGTTTCGGACAGATCTACTATCCATCATCAGGAGTCTCAACACTGTATACACAGCAATATGTATTTGTCATGCTAGTTATGTTGAATGTCTGCTAGCGAGGTCAGGATGGAACTAAACCAGTTCCATCCTGACCTCACTAGCAGATGGCAACATAACTAGCATGACAAATACCTACTGCTGTGTATACAGTGTTGAGACTCCTGATGATGGACAGCAGATCTGTCCGAAACATGTAGAGTTCTTTACCAAAATAAATTTGTGAAATAGTGCATCTTGTTGACTTTTATTATAAGAATATATCATGATGCACAGTCCTCTGAATGTCAAATATATTATACTATATTATTTATTATATTATATTATATAAATTTCATCAACTCTTCCAATAATAACAGATATTACCAAAAATTTGTGCATAAGCATATTTTTTCCAAACTCATATTTCACACATACATGCACAGCATTTAAATTTGTGCATCCCCATTGTGATTGTGCTTTTAAAATATATTGAAATAAAAACAACTGTTGTGCACACTCTATCATTTTTTGTGTATACACTATGCAAAGCATTTAATGGTGTGTACTGAATAAGAATGGACTGGATGACTAAGGATGAGGGTTTCACTCTGGCACAGGCAGATTTTCTCATACAACAGGTACTGTGGACTCTCCAGGGGTATGGCTATGGTGTGAAGCTGACCACTCATCATCCAATGCTGAGGGTTATGAACGTTTGGATACACACCACCAGTCCTCATAAATCTTCATGGTGTGGTGCTTAATTAAGCACAGAAGCAACTATACCACTTTTACCTTTGACATCATTTTTCACAACTTCATAATTAATACTCACTAACAGTGGTTACATGGAAAACCCTGTACATCTCAAAAATGAAAATGTGACAGAGAAAAGTGTGAATAAAATTAATACATCAGGTGTACAGAAATATAAAGAACCAATTGACTCTGTACTGTTGTGTGTATCACAAGTCTCTGTGCTTACCATCCGTTACATATTCAGAGAGTAGTTTCCCCATTAGGTACTTATCAAATACTATTTTAAGTACATCTCCAGTAAAAATATTAACGCTGATATTGATGAGTATGCCTGAACTCAACATCAACTGTAGCATACAATTGTCTCTCCATTTTACAAATATGACCTTATGTTGAGCAAGTAATTCCTGAAACAAATCAGACTTGTCACTATCAACAGCTGCGCCATTTTCAATACTTATGCCAGCATTTGCACAGTAATTTTAACATTTCTATAAATCACCATGCACAGCCTCCTACAACACAATTTTTGAAGTCACCTGAATTATCATTGGTCCTTTATCCAATAAAAGACACAATAATCATTTGGCATCAGATTGAGAATTTATCTATTGCCATGCTCTATGATGTTCTGGGGCAATGCAATGCAGAAGCACCCAGTTTTTGAAGCTACTATATCAAGAATACCAATGACATGATGCTGTCAAATTTTTTGTACGATGTGTAACAGAATCAGACTTCTCTCACCTCAAGTTCTCTTACAGAGTCTTTTAGTTTTGCAGGCCTCTTATTGTGCAGTAACCATGTCATACCCCTCTTCTCAGCATATGACCGTTTACTTTCATTGTATGGAGAAACTGTTACGTCTTTTTTGTCATGATATCTGTAAAAAAAATTGTTGCTATATATGATTATAATTTTTAAAAATTAATATTTTGAAATACCTGATTTGCATAGTATAAGACCACTTCTAACTTACTTTTCTTGCTTTATAATCATCAAATATGGAAGTGAATGTGCTACAGTAACTTTTCAGCCAATTAGTTGATATTTGTGGACTTTGGTAAGAATGTCATACTAATGGAAGACACCCCACGTTTATGCGTATTCCTTGCATTATGTGTCTAAAGTGAACATACTAGGAAATTTTATGTATACACAATATAATGTAAAAAAGTTGGTTTCAATGAATTGTGAAATTAAGGAAAGGCTGTTTGTTACTTTTAATGTTTTATTCCTAAAACGAATTTAATGTAATTTGGGTTCATAGCTTGCCATGAAGGCATCGAATAATTTCATCTGATTTTACAAAAGGTGACCATATAGGTTCACAACATACTAGGATGGCAAGCCACACTCTCATACCTAACCTCATTTCGTACCTGAAAGAGCCGAAGTCTGTATTTTTTATTCCAACATCATCCTTTAGAGTCCAGAATCGGGCTTGACTTAAAAGTGTTAACATTCTGAATGCATGAAGTAGATACTTTAAATGACATTAACATGAAATAAAATTATTATAAACAATAAATATTTACGTTGACCGTCACTTGTTGACCAACGAAAACAGTCTGTGTATGCTCATTAGCTGTGTCTTTAAGTACTTTCTAATTCTTATCATATTTCACAAGCACTCTCCGAGTTAAACTCTTATATTTATTACACATTTTGTTAACAGCTGATACAAAAAGCCACAAAGTTTACACAACAAATTTTGACTTCCTGTTTGTATTTCGGCGTTTCCTGTTATCGTCGGCAAGACGTGACGCGAGTTGAAGATGTATTTTCGTGCCTTAACGAAATGTTATGTTGTCAGTGTTTTAGTTGTAATGACAATGTCGTTTCCGGATCAAGGGAAGCATAATTTTCAATTAACTCGGGTAATTATCATACCGTACTGAATGACAAACTTTAAAACTGTATGGTAGTTGTTCTACGTGTATGTTTTTGACCAGGAAAATGTACAAAAATTTCACTTTCAAACCCAAATTCAAATAGAAATGCATTAATGCCATTAGTTGTATTGCATAATAATGTTTACCATTTCAAGTAACGTTTTGATTGTGTTCATGATTTTGATTGGGAACTACATCCTAGTATATGAAAACCACTCCCACCTTTTTTCTAATATTACACCTTCTTTTGTAGGGGCGAAAAGCTGTTGCCGTTCCAAAGAGTTTGTTTGCAGGATCTCAGATTTTCATTGAGAGTAAGCAAATAGATATACTTAAATAACAATGCAATCCACACTTCTACTGATCTTACACTGTATGGCTTTACAATGTGCAGGGCTGTGATGTAGTTAAATACTGATAGAAAATAACCTTAAAAGAACCACCACTGTCTGTAAGAGTTATCAGAGAGGTGAAAACTTGCTACAGCTTGGAACGAGGTATTTGTTTATGTGCTGTTCCCCACTTACCCATCCTTCACAGCATCTGAATTGTTGTAGACATGCTTAATTTTAATTTATGTTGTGTTGTGATCTGAAAAGTTGAGCCTGATTGTAGAATAGTTAGTGGGCCCTCTGATCTTAAAACTTTCTTTTTTATAAAAATGTCTTGAGTTTCCATGAATTCATGTAATATTCCTTCATGTACTTGGGAATATGCGAACTTCAGTTAATAGAAGTAATAAAGACTTCACAGTACTATTATTTTTTTTTAATTTTTTTGGTGGCATTTAGTGCCCTATCTTGAGCACTATCTGCGTGTGTGTCAAGCCACTTTTTATGAACTCACTTATTAATGTTTTATTGAAAAGTTTTACAGATCTAACAAAATATAGACAAAATTACTCAAAACTACATTAGTATCCACCTGAACTGTTGGTGTAATCAGGTGATAAAAAAGGGAACCTTACCAGAACGATCTTAAAATAATGCTTAAGTGAACTTTAAACAAGTTATAAAAATGCACATGTATATATACACACACAAATATATATTTGCACACAGTGTGTGATGCAATTCATAGATAAATTTTATATGTCTAATTACAGTTATTATATTAGTCAAACTAAAAAGATAGAAGAGAAGTAGTAACATTCATCCTAGAACAGGCTATGAAGGCCCAGGGAGGGAGTAGAAGTGTGGCTGTACTCTTTCTTCAACTTTGGTGCTAGATGGCATAGGTGCTTAACACCATGTCCTGGCTGTTTTACCCCTGGGGATAATGGGGTACCCATTGTTTAGGAAGCTGGGTGGGCCCCAGGGCTGGTCTGGACGAATGCAGAAAATCTTACCTCCACTGGGATTGGATCCCCGGAACATCCAACCTGTAGCAAGTTGCTGTACCGACTTCACTATCTCGGCCCAGAAGAGAAATAGTAGAATATAGTAAGTAAAGACGACTGCTGGATCCATTAAGACAGATTATATAAATCCATTATTATTGAATGCGTAATTGTGAGAAAATAATTTTAAAGTTAATATTGGCAGATTTTTTTTTGTAGTCTTTGTGCAGTGACATTGCTGATGGCTCAGTAGGGCCAAAATGCATGTCATAATATGTGACACTGGTGGCTAAAGGCTTAGATTGGTGTACTATGTAATATGCCCAGTACATTACAACAGGCAGTAAGTAATCCAAAGTTCAGACTTTGTACATTGTTCATGAACTGTAATAACATATATTGAGAATGGAAGTACTCTGAGAGACCTAACAGAGTATGAATTAAGAATAAGACTGTAGAGTACACAATTCATGAAGAGTAATATCTAGTAACCCGATTATGTTTAATCTGAGAGGCATGTGAAAAGTATATGTAGTAGAAACATCCATTTGTCAGAAGTGGCATTGAGTGTAACAATGTTTTGCATGAATGTAGATAACATGTTGGTACTGTCACTGCTCACGGGACATGGGTTGCATATGGTTCCCATGTTTGTAGTTGTATTAACCTCTTAGAGACTTGCGTTCACATATGTAAACACGCATAGGAAAATACCCCAAGAAATTAAGGAAATTCACTGCATTTTTAAAGCGTGCATAATCTCTGTTTTATTTTCCAAAAAGCTGTGTATTTCATAATTTCATCTTTCTCTGTTCAAATAACACATTTTTCATGAACTATGCCCTATAATTTGAATACCCACCTCAGTAGAATAAAGGTTAATTGAAATTTTGGTTGTTTGTTTTATGAGAGTGATTTTATTCATTTTTTGAAATGAATGAAGGTGTTCATTTTATGAACTCAGACTGTATTGGGGAATAAATACGGTACCCATAGTGGGGGTGGGCAGAGTAGCTCAGTCGGTATAGCGACTGAGCTACAGGCTGGACGGTCCGGGATTGAATCCCGGTGGGGACGAGATTTTCCGTCCGTCCAGACTGGCCCTGGGGCCCACCCAGCCTCCTGTAAAATGGGTACTGGGTCTTTACCGGGGGTAAAGTGCGGCCGGGGTGTGCTGCTGACCATTCACCCCCTTCTAGTGCCGAGGTCATGGAAGAGTAGAGCTATACCTCTACCCACCCTCTGGGCCACACCGGGCCTGTAACGGGATCACTTTACCCATAGTGGATGGGGGGGGGGGAACCACAGACTAAAAGAAAAGGATGTGATTTGCTACAGGATTTCGTTTGATTTATTCGTGTCATAGGTCACCTTTGCATATGTCTGAGCTTGTGTTAACACTGGCTTTCTATTGAGCTGAGAAAATATCACATTTACTCTGGTATCTTGTCATTCATCTGCACAGTAGTTGAAAACAAGTGGTATTAATACTCAGTCTCAGTGTAATTTAATATGTGCTCTGCAGATATAGTAATGCACGTGGAAGTAGGTTACGTTTAATTGCTGTGGTACTTACCTGATGAAGTGTGCTGGTACCAGTATTAATAGTTCTTAACCTAAGTAATAAGGGAAACTGAAAGTAGGGAAAATTGAATTTCAGTCACTGAGGTCCCTGCTATGGAATATTTTCTAATCACTGACTTAATCACAGTGGAACTCATTCTTATAACTTGTATATTTGGCCTAAAACTTTTCTCTAGCCATGCTTTGAAGTCCTACAAAGGGCATAGAGTTATAGCTCCAGTCATTGTTAACCTTGGCAGTAGTGGGAGGTGAGTGGTTTACTTCACACCATGGCTGCCACAACCTGGGAAACAACCCAGGTACCCATTCACTAGAATGCGCGGTGGACTTCAGAGCTGGTCTGAACGTTCAGGAGAGGAGAAAAATCTCTTATCCCTTCTGGGATGTGATCCCCATAGCATCCAGCCCATAGCCTATTTGCTATACTGACTACGCTGCCCTAACTTCTGCATGTGTGGTCTGGAATATTTTAACTTTTTCAAGCTTTCTTTTTAATTTGGTGTCTCAAGAATTTCTGTGTAATGCTTTTGATTTATTATTAATAACAGTGGAAATACTTACTGCCCACAGTTTCATGTAGCATCGACGGTACAGATAAGAACATCACTATTGGAAGGAATCTGTCATGGTTACTTTGCTGGCACGACTTCTTGCAATTTCAGGATATGGAACCGGTATGATGTAATAACATATTTCTCACTATGACTCAAATATACTTAGATCGGAACTTCAGAGAGGAAAGCTGAAAGTACTGTGCCGTAAGGAACACAATGTGAGCATGCCTTGAGAAGGCACATACAACTCAGGGGTCAGTTCCTGGCACCACAGAGTATTTACTTTTCTGTATTGAAGTTAATCCTAGTGTTCAGCTAATTGCTAATAAATAAAATGCACCATACATCTTTCACAGCAGTGTGCATGCAGTTTGTTCTGCCTTATGTACCCACAAACTTCTGAGTTAAAAAAAAAAAGTGATTGCTAGACATTTGAAAGGTATTGGGTACTGTGGATAATTATGGTTTTCATACAGTCATACAGTCTGTTGGAAAAATTAATATGTAGTTTCTTTATATCTTTCACTTTTCCTCAAAGAAACTTTGTAATATATATGTATATATATATATGCAGTGCCTGTATGTTCATGGTCATTCACGTTAAGAACATAATTCCTTGTGTTTGAGCATGTAGGTTTGAGAATATCATTACCTGCTTCTCAGTCAGGTCCAGGGGGGTAGTGTGTGTGCTGGGAAAGGCTGCATGATGATAAGCTTCATGATTTATTCACTGCAAGGAATATGGTGATTGAAATGGATGTGGAACATAGTGTGCAAATGGTGCATGTAGATGTTGGATAAGAAGTCCAGTGTCAAAGAGTTTCAAGCAGAGATATGAAGATATTATTAAATGGATATTAAAAGGCATTAAGGTTGTTGAGTAGGTAAGGTACATGATTATTTATGTAATAAAAAGGTAAGCCAGTCCTGTTACAGGCCTGGAGTGGTCCAGAGGGTTCCAGGAAGTTAAGGTTCCCAGATTTCATGACAATGGCACAGGATGGTGGCAAGGTTGTCAGCCTTATGCACCGGCCGTCTTTACCCCGAGGAAGTGCTCCTGGTACTCATTTATGGTAGAGGCTGAGTTGACCCCAGAGCCATAGTGCGATCGGAAGGATTTTATGCAATTGAAAAATTCCAATGACACCAGCTGTGATCGAACCAGCGACCTTCCGATTTGTAGCACAGCACCTTAACCACTGTGCCATCACAGTCTCCCTGATTTATGTAGTAATGCATTTGTTTTTTGGTTTCATTATTTGTGTGTTTTTCTAGTGAGCACAGTGATGAACCTTCAGTTTCATTGAAAGGCATTACATTTCTTTAGTTCAGCAACTGCATCTCAAGAAGGGCTCTAAACTCATGGAAGGAGTTACATGAATGTGTTGTACTTGTATGTACACACATTATTCTAATTAATATTATTAAGCTTCAGTCAGTTTGATTAATTTGTTATTTTACATATTTTTCCATATAATTTCCAGTGTCACATTTTCTCCTTTGTCATTCATAGAACACATGCTACCAACTGATTATGTGTGATGGGGGGATGTAGTTCACAGCTGTACTAGTTGTTGTTGATTGCTGTCTGTGATTCGCTTACAGACCATCTTCATTAGCATGCCACTTAAAAATAATTTATTTTTATATACATTGGTGCTGTTTGTTTCCTAAATTTAATAAGGGAAATGGAAGGCCAAGAGTTATATAGGCAAATGTTTTCTGTTTCTCACACTCATCACAGAGGTTTCTTTTACATATAGCATTGCTTATGACATTAGAAGCATATGTAAATCATGTATAACTGAAATACATTCAGTGATTCTCACTGGTGAAGGTATCACAACAGAAAAAATTCACTGCAGGCATTTAGATAAGACTACCATTGATGCACAAGTCAGTATATCCCATAAGCAGAGATTCTTTGTGCTGCTACCTAAGCCACTGAACCAGAGCCTCCTGCACATCATAATATGATATGAATATGTGGCCTTGAAGGGTGTATTTTTAAGTGGGATATTCTGTTGTGAGAGAGATACACGAGTATAAGAAGAACACCCATCAATCATAACACATTTTGTATATTGATCTTATTGTGCTACATGTTTTGGCTCAAGCACAGAGCCATAATCACGCAAACAGTTACCAAGGAGTTGCTATGTACAATATCTATTTTACAATGTGTATTTTCATGTTGACAACATATCACAGAAAATACATAATGAGCCAAATTTTTAATTACAAAATGTGTATGGAGAACAATAGCATGTTAGAATGTTTAAAAATGTTTCATTTAAAATTATAGAAATGTTTTATTAGTACTTCCATGCAACTTTTGAATCTTGGTCTGTGATGTCGGCAATGGGGGTTGTGTTTGCTTTCTTTAATTGCCTTTAATGATCCAAAGACATGAAAATGACAGTGGTAAGTCCAGGCTGTATGCAATATGTTAGAGCATCTTCCATCACTGCATGATATCCGGTTGGTCCTGAACTCTGTGGGCCACATGGGGATGGGCATTGTGCAGTAGGATGATGCCATTGGTGAGTTCACTGTGACATTTGTTCTTGGCCTCAGTATGCAGCTTTTCAGGTGTTTGACAGTATCAGTTTCAACTGATTGTGGCATTATGTGATTTCCACAAGCAAGGGTCCTATGCTCTTGAAGAGCACTGTCAACATCACTTTACCAGTGTGTGCTTGTGACAAGCAGATTTATTCGTCCGGGGTAAAATGGAATGTTTCCGTTGAATGTTTTCTGGTTTACCCATGGGTGCAAAGGTTACTGCATGTCTTGTCACCCACCATTCTGCTGCAGAAACATATCACCCTCAGGATGGTACCATTGCAAATGCCCAGTGATGTTGATATGCTACGCTTCTTCTGTATGTCCTACAGTGTTTGTTGGTTTATTTATTGAGTTATTTATTTATGGTTATATTTTTCCCTGTTGTTTTCAGACCGCTGAACAAATACAGTTGCATTTGGATAATAAGACTGTTCATATAGCTAGTGAAGTATCAAATCATGATTGCTCTTCACACATCGTTTTTGTAAGTATTATTATTGTGTAAAATGGGTATGTTTATATATAATGAATGTGGATTTTAATTGTTTTACTTTATTTCTGAGGCTGGCTGGAATAACATTTGCTTTAGCTGTACCCACAATTAATGGTATGGTTAAAGTCTGAACCAAGCAGCTGGTGTCTCTCCCCTAACAAATCAACCATTCCAACCTGTCTTTGCCTGACTCAGGTATTGGACATTAAGCAGTGGGTGACCCAGCTAGGATGGGTACACTTTTGTCTCAGAAACAACTGCATTGCAATTGTGGTATTCTGGGGGATGGCATCATATGGTTTGATAGGTGGTTACTGCCATTTTAGCATAGTAGTGACTTGTGTATTTTAATTCATAAGACTTAATTTTCATCACTGTGAAAGTCTGAGCTCTTTATCATTGAAGTAGGCTGGATATCTGCTGATTTTTAAAATGAAAATGAAATGAATTCAATTTTGTGGTAGGGTAAGTAGGGTATTAATTTAAAATCAGCCACAGTGAATATTTGAAAGGCCATCAGATTGATGATGGCTTTGCCATAATTTGGAATTTAACACTGTTTCATTGTTGTTTTATGAAATTCCATTGATTCAGCAGAAATTAAACTGAGGTAGGCATTCACACTTGACTGTCTGTGTGCAAGTTCTTATTCTCAGGAAGTATGGCTGACTAGCCCGTAAAAATACAGGACGGTTGTCCAGAAATTCAGGATACAAAATTGGTGGGAGGGGAGGGGAATCACTGCTGTGAAAGTGGCAACACTGTTGTGTTTGACAGCCTCCCACTCACTTCATTGCATTTATTGTGCTCGTTCTCAGTAATGTGTTGGTGTGTTGTGTGAGTTTAAAATGGCTGTGTCAATTCCAAATCCTGCCAAGTGTGAAGTGTGTTCTGTTATTCAATTTCTCAATGCCAAAGGAGAAGCTCCAGGTGAAATACATTGTCGAATTTTTAGTGTTTATGGTGATGTTATGAACAGTCAGAAAGTGGCAAAGTGGTGTCATGAATTTAATGCAGGAAAAACAGACGTTCTTGATGAATGAAGGACTGGTGGGCCATCTTTGATAAATAATGATCTCATTAAAAAAATTGAAGAAAACATTCATGCTGACAGGCGTTTGATGATCAATAAATGGCGTGAAGTCTTCCTTGAAGTGTCCAAATCTTTGGTTCATGAGATTGGGAAAGAGAGATAAGACTACCACAAGGTGTGTGCTTGGTGGTTACCAAAAATGTTGACTGAAATCCACAAGATAAACTGAATGGGAGCTGCTTCTCATGTGCTGCTTAAAAGAAGAAGATAAGTTTTTGACTCCATAATGACAGGGGATGAAACATGGCTGTTTTACCTCACACCTTAAAGCAAACAACAGTCAGTGGAGTGGCACCACACTCATTCCCCCACAAAAAAGAAATACAAAACATCCTCAACCAAGAAAATCATGGCAGCTGTCTTCTGGGACTGAAAGGTGGTTCTTCTTGTTGATTTTATGCCTCAGGGGACCACAATCAATGCTGCAGCATATTTTGAAACACTGAAAAGACTTAGATGTACAATTCAGAAGAGAAGGGATCCTGACATGCAGTGTCTGCAATGACAACGCAAGGACACACACTGCAAGAGCAATGCAGCAGTTGTTGCATCGTTTCAACTGGGAGGTTTTATACAATCCTGCCCACATCCCAGACCTTGCTCCCAGCAATTTCCTTTTGCATTTGCATTTAAAGAAACATCTGGTCCGCCAGAAGTTTCACGATGAAGAACAGGTGAACAACAAAGTCACCATGTGGTTGTGTGCGCAGGTAGCAGAATTCTATGACATTGAAATACAAAAACTCATACCCAGGCTAAACAGGTGCCTTGACAAAGGTGATAATTATGTTGAAAAATAGCTAAAGGTATGTGTTAAGAGTTTTTTCACTTGAAAGTGTTAATAAATATTTTTAAGAAATTTTGTTGGGTTTGTAATGTTACTTTCTGGATGTCTCATGTATCATTTTGTGAAAGTAAATTCAGCTTACTTTTAGCACTGCAGTGGTGGTGAATTACTGTCTTCATGCTCAATTAACAAATAAAAAAATCTTTTCCAAACATTATTGAACACAGAAGTAACATTAGTGTGTTAAATTCTTTTGTGTTGCAAGTTTTTCATAGATTCCCTTTTGTTGGATGAACATTTCAGGAATATGAGTGACAGTTAAAAATGAAAGATAAATTTTGCCTTGTAGGATTTAATGAATGACCATTAATTGCAGCATACCATTCTAATACAATTTATATATGTATGTTTTAGCAAGCGTTTATAAGTAAAGAGTCAAAGAAGCAACCCAGTTTTGCCTCTGAGGCTGCAAAGGATGTAAACATGCATAATTCAGCTGGTAAAAGCAAAAGAGAGGCAGGTAAACCACCTGAAAATGCCCAGTTCTCAAATTCCAAAACAGAGGCTGCAAAAGTTACTCAGAATCCTGGTCAATTAGTAAGTACTGAATATCTGTACCCAATGCAGTAAAATTCCATGATATTTAGGAATGAATGTATTTCTGAATAGGAATTGTCATAGTAAGAGCCTTGAAATAATGCCACCCAGGGGCACACAAATCCTGGGCTCTATGTCACCCAGGCAAGTAAATTGTTATATGGTGGCACTTAGTATATCTGTGATCTTAGTATGGAAATTGAGGTTATTTTCTGGTACCTGGGATTTTTAGATGGCTCCTATATTTTTGGATACTTTGCATATTCTTGGTGCAGCCTGTATAAATTTTGTATTTATTAAATGTTGTGGACTTCATGTACTAGACTGGAGTCAGTATACCCAAAATGAATGTGGACTTCATGTACTAGACTGGAGTCAGTATACCCAAAATGAATGTGTGCCACCATGCATGCATGAAGGTGCACATGCATGCACAGGTAACCTGTGTTGGGATGATTTTGTTCTTGCTTATGACACATATTTTTGTTCAATGTGTGCTGGGTTCTTGCTGGAGGTAAAGCTGCTGAAGCATGAAGTGGACCTTTGACTTCTATCTAGTGCCAAGGTTATGAATGAGTGGGGCTATACCTATGCTTCCACTATATGCCCTCATGTTGTGGACAGGGAGAACTTAAAATTACACTGCAGTTGTGTGTTCTGCTGTTTAGTATAGATGCTAAGTTGTCCGTTTGTGCCATAAAGACATATGAGGGAGGAGTGGTATAGATCCATTCATTCTTAACCTCAGCCCTAGCCTCACATGTGGCTGTTCTACCTCTGGGGAAAGAGTCCATGGTACGCATTGCATAGGAGGCTGGGTAGATCTAGAGCAAGTCTGGGCACTGGAGAAGGGAAAAGTCTGCTTTCCCTGCCAGGATTATACCATAATTCATCTCCTGTAGCCCATAGCCTAGTTACTATAATGTCTACACTACCTGACCCAGTGTTTAGCATCAGACTTGTAGACAAAATATGAATCTCAAATAATGTTTTGTTGCTGTGTTTTCTAATACATGAACTTTATAAAGTTAAGTGTAAAGCTTTTGCATGGGTTTGTGGTTCTTACCTGTTCGTACTGCAATAAAGAATATTAAAAATATTATCATAGTAATTTTCATTTCTTGAATCTTTAGGCTTCAGTTGAAGTGACTGGTGTATATTTACTGCAGCTTACACTTAATGCTAAGAGTGAGTTTAATGCTAATGTCAGCATTCAGATGCGAGGCGCACATGGGTACTTATCAGCAGCAGACTGGCCTCTCTTGCCGGTAAGTAGCATGATCATGAAGTTTTAAATTATTTGATTGTCTAGTACACTCACAGATGTAAGTCAGTGTAGAGAGAAAAATGTTTGTAGCCTTGTGATAGAGACTGGAGGATGCCACAGATTCAAAAAGGAAAACTGGCTAAGGGAAGAGATAAACCTTCAGAGTTCACGACAGCATTGTGAAGATAATTTAGAGTCTGTTGTGTGGAGTTCGAGATATTCAGTCTTTGTCTTCATTACGGTGTGAAGACTTATGTATCAGATGGACAAGATGGTGGTAGAGTTGTGTATTTTGTTCAGGGCTGTGAAAGAAACAGACAGCAATGACCTGTTTTATTTCATAGAATATTTTTGAGTCATGTTCATGTTTTTATGAAACAGATGATCGAAACCATTCAAATAATTATTTCCAGGTACTAATTTTATCAGTTGTTATGTTTTTCCTGATTTTTTTTGTTTGTGTGTAAATGAGTGGCTGTAATTACTGAAATGATAGAACACTTTCATGTTGGTACAAATAAGTAAATGGCAGAATGATTCAAGAATGGGAAGTTTGATTTGTTCATTTCCATAATTCTCATCCTGTATTTATTCATGGTAAAAGCAGTCCAAAATGTCCTGAATTGCAACAATTTGACACTGTTTACACAAAAGGAACATCTAAACTAAATTCTTGTGTTAATGAAATTACACCCCAGTGTGATTGTATCAAACCAAAAGCTAAAGCAGTTACATATAATTATTGAAATGGACTTCTGCTGTCTGCTGTCAGGTAAACATTAGTTTCTAATTGACATGGAAAGAGGTGAATGGTAAGTTCTAGTGGTCTTATACAATTTTCTAAATGAAAAATATCACAGTCTAACTTTGTCAGTGATTTTCCATTTGGCACCATACTTGTAGACAAGATGTGAATATCAAATTATGTTAATAAAATGAAACCTTCGTAAGTTGTTTTTCGAAAAATTGAACATATTAGGCTTATGAAGCAGAAAACGTTTCAAAAGGATAAGCCTGAAAACTGTATTATCATGTGATTATACACTGAAATGGAAATTGGCAGTATTATAATATTATTCCATGTACTTTCTCTGTTAACTGATTTATTGCCAACATCACACCATGTAGAGGGAGAGTGTACATGTAGCCTAGCATTGGATGAAGGTGAATGTTCAGCCTGTCACCCTGGCCACTTTACCCTTTGGGCTAGAGGCCCCAGTATCCATTCACTAGGAGGCCAGGTGGACCCCAGAGCAAGTCTGGACATTTTGGAGAACAGGCAATACCTTGCCTCTTCTGGGCTTCAAACCCCAGATAACCCATAACATAGCGTAGTCACAATAATGACTTAGCCCCACCCTCATTACACTTCATTACACTGCCAGGTGTTAAACCCTGTGTACGAATATCACAATGTTTCCTTCATGTTTAAAGTATCAGAAATGTGTCTACTTGGCACACAGACTAATTTGTAAAGCTGAAGTACAGGGTGGTGTTATAAATCATTAATGCTGTAAATATATAGATGTGGGTAACTTGCATAAATATGTGTATTGCTGTATAAATTTGGTTTTGCCAGAATGTACATAAATAGAAGTTTTATCTCTCTTTTGTAATTGCTGGTTTACTGCCAATAGGAAAGAGTACATTGACTTTCCTTTCAGTTCTATGTAGCCATGTGTTTGGTGTATGTGATACTCGGCTTAGCATGGCTCATCGTCTCTTTCTGTCAGTGGCGTGATTTGTTGAGAATACAGTTCTGGATTGGTGGTGTAATTCTTCTTGGTATGTTGGAAAAAGTGAGTATCGCTTTCTTTTTGGAATTGTATAGCTAAGTACAGTCAAATATGGATTAAATACATCAATTCTTTCATAACATATGTTATTAAGTTGCTGTATTTCTACATGGTAGTCTGTTTTTTTGTTAGAAGTATATCATTGTAATGTAATGTTAACTTCACTGAAACTGGTCATGCCACATGCTGTTAAATTTGTTTTTTCTAGTATATAAGCTGTCCTTGGTTTGTCTGTAACACATTTTTCTAGTTACAAACTAATTTTCTTCTCTGACCTCTCTTCCTCCTTGAAGGAAGTGAAATCCATTTTTGATGTAGAAGCATTAAGAAATTTTTTTTTAAATTAACCCGTATCCTGCTAAGGTGGAGAATATGATGAGCTGCTAATAATGCCAGCAAATGGCAGATGGGATTTAATATGGCTTTTAGAGGGTTAATTCTGTCATGTGGAGATTTTCTTACAGTATTGGGTGAAATGATGTTATACACACTGTAAAACATAATTGTGTTTACAAACATGTTATAATAGAGTGATTGCTAAGTGTGAAGGTAAAGTTGCCACTATGCTTAGTTGTAGAACTGTGCCATGGAGATATATGGGAGAGTGGAGGTATTGCAGAACAGATACTTAACCATGTCCCTAGATAAAGGTGTGTGGTTTGCTTGAGCCCCACTAGCCTTACTGCTGAGGATAGGCCTTCCAATATCCATAGGGTGGGTGGGTGGGTCACCAAACCAGTGTGGATGCTGCAGAGACTAAAACTCTGTTACCTATCAGGAATGGAACCACACTGAACCGTATTGTTACCAATGGGAAAACTATTTTTAGCACCTGGTTTTCTAAAATGCATTGTATGCTTTTCTAGGCTTATGTGCTCAATATAATTTTTTTTGGGGGGAGTGGGGGGATTGTGATGGTGGGGTGTAATCTGCTATGACATTGGTATAACAGAAGCTTGCCAGTATTTTCCTGTGTGCAGAGATCAAGCAAGTTGGGCTACATGGATCATACCTTGGGCAAAATTATCACAAACATTTGGCTAGAAAACCTGAAGAGAATTGTTTATTTTTATGAACTGTGGTACCTGTTCTTATGCAATTCTGTATTTGTGTGTCATTCAGTTTCATTTTGGCAATGTTTTTATTGTCAGTTCTTTGGTATTTATTAGTCCATGTAGTTGTCTAAGACAAATGTGTAAATTTGTTATTGGAATTTAATGCATATCTTTTGAAACATTTTGCCAAAATGTGTCTGAATTATTTAAACATACAGCAGTAAGTGAAGTGTGTATGTCTGATTTAAAAAACAGAATTTTAAGCTACAGTAGGCATCGTGGAACATGGTCAGGAGGAGAGGCTGCCCATATGAAAGATGTAGACTTGAGAGGTGAAGGTAAAGTTAACTCTAGAACAGGCCATGAAGGCCCAGAGGGGGAGTAGACATATAGCTCTACCCTTTCATTAATGTCAGCACATGGTCAATGCCATGTCCTGGCTGCTTTATGCTCAGGGAATAGACCCAGTACCCATTGTACAGGAGGCTGGTTGGGGGCAGAAAACCTTGCCTCCACTGGCATTTGATCCTCCTCCCATCCAGCCTGTCTCATTTTGCTGTATTGTCTGTAGTGTCCTGGTACACAGCCATGAGAGGAGAGAATTAAAATAAAATGTTGAGGTTTCTCTATGCATAGTTGACACTTGCTTGGTATTGGATTTGTATTGAGTGTTTTCTTGAGAATTTAATTTCATTGTTGGTTTTTTAGGCAACATTCTATGCAGAATACCAGAGCATCAATTCTACGGGTGTGTCAGTCAAGGGAGCCATATTGCTAGCTGAACTTGTGTCTTGTGGTAAAAGAACACTAGCTAGGATGTTAGTTATTATTGTCAGTCTTGGCTTTGGAATAGTCAAGTAAGTTCATGAACTAAAGATGTTACCATGTTAACACTTTTTTTTGTGTGTGTGTTTTTTAGCTGTAAATGAACAGTTTTTGCTGTCTGCACATTGGAACATAACACATAAGAATAAAACGGCTATTTCAAACGTGCGAAGTCCAAAATTGTTTTCTTGTGAGTTGGGTTATGAATTGCTTTCAAATTTTTTTTATACAGTACAGTGTATAAAAACAAACATTATTCATTATATTTACTCGATTCATTTGAAGTGAATATGCTTTCTCTCCTGCTGTGCTGTAAGTGAGTAGTACTCTGATTTTTCTTGAATTTTGTTCATTGCACTGAAAGCGTCACTGACAAAAAATGCCATTTTTGAAAGGGATGAGTTTTGATGTTTGGTCACCCTGTCTGGCATGCCGAGGAATGGGACATATACTAGTGTCTACTTATAAGCTATCAGAATATCAGAATTTGTTTTGACCAATATGATCTTCTAGGTGAATCACCTTCATTTTATATTATTACTGAAAAATTTGTGAAGTTTTTAATTACAAATTTTATAAAATCTTCAAACCCCATTCTTAATGTTTATTACATCTTACAATACCTCCATCGTGATCTAAGATGAGATCTCGTCCAAAACATTCACGGCACTGTAATATATTTTTCCTACTGTGTATATGTGCTCAGCCTGAAGATGGCCTCTGTAGCCAAAACAAGTTGCTTATGATTACTTATAAAGAAAGTTGTGTTTAGACTTAATTCACCTTTGTTTTATTTACTAGTATATTTAAAAACAGCAGGAATGCCTTGCCTTAAAAAAATTACTTTATCCCCTAAGTCTGTTAAAACCAGAAATGGTGATAATTTAGTATAACCCATGTTTTAGACATCTTTAGAAAATAAGATAAATACTCCATGTCATGTACATATTTTTGTTTAATGAGGCATTTAGTGGAAGTCTCTTTCAGTTTTATTTTAATGAGTATAGCGTTCAGGTTGGTGCTCTAAGCATATGTATATAGAACTATGTCATTTTTATTTTTTCAACAATATTTAGGCCTCGACTTGGTCCGATGCTACATCGAGTTGTGGGGACAGGTCTTCTGTACTTTACACTGGCAGCAATTGAGTCTTATCTTCGTGTGATGCATCCAAAGAATGATCCTTCAAATCAGATATTTGTAGCCAGTATTCCTCTTGCTGTGCTTGATTCTGCTATATGCTGGTGGATTTTTGCAAGTCTTGTGCAGACTACACGGACACTCAGATTACGCAGGTAAATGACTGTTAACTCACAAAGATCTGTTGAAATTATGATTACCATTTTCAGCTTTCTGTTTTTTAAAACTTACCTTATTTTCACAATAATTTCCTGATCTCTGCTATCGCTGGTATAATAGCATCAGCATGTACGTAATGTGCAGTTGGGCCACTGTTCGACCCGCCTTGGTCTCACACATCCAGAAGTCTCTTCAGTGGTCTTCCCTGGTTTCTTCTGCCTTTTGGTGTGTAGTTTTTTATTATCCACGGTAATCTGTTATGAGGCATTCTGTTTACATGTCACATCCAATTTCTTCTCTAGTCCTGCATTATGTCCAAAACTGGGGTTATATTTCATTCCTTTGCAATGTCTGTTTTATAATTTGTCCTAGTGTATCCCACTGTTTTTTTCTCCCCATATATTTCATCTCCACTGCTGTTATCCTTCTTGAATCTCTTGCTGTAATAGTCCAATTTTCAGTGTCGTTTAACAAAGCTGGAAGTACTAGTGTATTGTATAATTTTATTCTTGTTGTCTTTGAAGTTTTTTGTGGTGAAACACATTTTATATAACACCTGTCATTTTCAAATAGTTATTTAATTTGTTATATATCCACTACTTTTTCATAAGATATCAAATTACCTAATTAGGTAAAGGAATTTACTTGTTCTGTAATTTTGTTATCTATTACAATTTTACTGCTGGCTGAATCTTTTCCTTTAAATGTCATCAGTTTTGTTTTCTGTACAGATATAGTTAAACCATGTTCTGTTATTTTTTTATTCTATTTAATGCATCTCTCTTTAAGTTATCTTCTATTCTGGATGTTATAACTTGGTCATCAGCAAATAACAGCGTTAATAGTAGCTGATTTTTTGAAAATGGAATTCCTGATGTGTCATCTTTCTGCCATTTAGTTATTATTTCATCTAAGTGTATATCAAACAGTGTAAGCAAGAGAAGGCAACCTTGGCATGCTCCTTTATTAATTTCAGCAAGTTTTGATAGTTTGGAGTTGAATTTTATTAATATTTTATTTTTCGTGTGTATGTCCACCATTGCTGTTAATAATGTATCTGAAATATTTCTGGATTTTAAAGTATAAAATAAAATCTGTCATTATATACTGTCGAATGCTTTTTCGTAATCTATAAACAACAAGTGTGTTGCCAAATTATATTTCCTTCATTTTTCAGGTAATGTTTTAAGGCAAAATGTTGGATCTGTCCTTGAATGTCCCATTTGGAAACCGTGTTATGTCTCTGTTGTACACTGTTTTGAGTAACTCTGGAGTTTCACATTAAGGATTTTAGAGTATATCTTATAGCAGTTGTTAAGAATATTAATTCATCTATAATGAATATATAAGGAAGGTTCTGTAGGTCATAAAAAATTAAATGAGGAGTCATTGCAACATTAAATATAACTTATTTGCTCCACTGAAGTTTTATTTTTCAACATAATCTCCAAGCATATTAGTAAAAAAAAAAAAAAGTTAAGTGCACCCTTGTACAGACACTGAGGCTCTGTACAGGCCGTACATCCCATAGGGGAGTAGAGGTATAGCTCTACTCTTTCTTGACCATGGCACTAGAAGGGGGTGAGGGGTCAGCGTCACGCCCTGGCCGCTCTTTACGCTGGGGAAAGACCTGGTACCCATTGTACAGGAGGCTGGGTGGGCCCCAGGGCCGGTCTGGACAGGTGTGGAAAATCTCACCCCCACCGGCATTTGATCCCCAGACCGTCCAGCACATAGCCAGTCACTATACCAACTATGCTGCCTGGCCCACCAAGCATATTAGTGCACAAGTTGATAAGTTTCATGCAATAGAAATCAGGCTTGTGCATTCACAGTTATTTCCAAAGAGCCATTTCCACTTTCTCTCTGTTTTGGAGTCCATGATCTCAGGAGTGTTACTTCAGCAACCCAAGCAAGTGGAAGTGGACTGTAGAGTAGTTGGTTCAGAAGTTCCCAATGAAATTACTGCAGCAACTGTTGTGTCTTGTTTGCTGTATGTGGGGTTGCATCATTATGCTCAATATCACACCACGGACAGTTTATTTCTTTGAGTCACTGAAGGGACACTAATGAGGTGCCTGATTCTACAATAATAAGGAAGTGGAAATGGCTGTGAATTTTTTAAATTGTGCCAATGTGGCTCAGATCCATCATTTTGTGCAGGGATTATGTTGAAAAATAATGGAGCTTATTCATTGGAATAAATTTAACATTGTAATGACGTCTTATTTAATTTTTATGACATAGGGTAACTTACATATTGAATGTCCCTCATACATAAAACTTAAAGGTTTTACCTGACAGAGAACACAGCATGCTTCCATTAGAAGTACAAATCAGTTCATGTTGTGTTTATTGTGAGAATCATATTGAACACATAAATACAGTGTATGTTTGCAAATATGTTTTTAGTGTTAAACCTGGCAGAACAGATACTATCCATTATCCTTCTAACAGTCACAGGTACAGTCTTAAATATTAAATGTGAAGATCCAGCTACAAAGTAATGAATTCTTTAAATTTCATGCAGTTATAAGTTGGTTGCTTAATTTTTCAAATGTTTTTAAATTTACTTGCTGGTGATATCCATTTACTCACCCTTGATGGGGTGATGAGTGTATTTCTGAATCGTTTACATTAAACAGTTTGTATAACAAATAAATATTGAAATTTTCTAACAGTATTATTTTTTTCTTTTTCAGAAATTTGGTGAAACTGTCTCTCTACAGGCATTTCACAAACACACTTATATTTGCAGTCATCTCTTCAGTCATTTTTATGCTTTATTCAATAAAGTATCATCGGTTTGCCGCGTGTCTTACAGTAAGTATTACTGTAACAAATAATAAGGTGTTTAAATATATGTTTACATGCGCTACACAGTTTATAAGACTACAGTATTATAAATTGATGAATGTACAGCATTGTGATTAACTGTTTGTATACTGAGAGGAAACACCAATTTCAGTGGGTGACTGTCATAGCTTAAATTCCTCTTTTGCTAGTGGCAGAACTATGAAACTGAATTGAAGCCTGTTGTAGAATCAGAATTCTTTCCCACCAGCTTATTAAATAATGTTCTTTGTTCATGTATTTTACTGGCATTATCATAAGCTGATGTCCATAATTTTTGTTGTTAAGAATTTTTTGAGAGTCTGTATACATTGTTTTTGCCAGATTTTGTTTTCTGGATGTACTCTTAGCCTCACTTTTTGAGTAATTTAGATGGCTGGGTACTTGGTTGTGAAATCACCTTCTTGTAAAGGTAGAGGGTAAAAGTTGTCTCAGTACACCGCACTGATGGCATATGTGGAGTGAAGTATATCTCGAATGTTCTTAACCCCATTACTAGATCGAAGGTGAGAGATTAGCTTCATGTGCTGGGCCTTTGGGCATGTGGTAACCATTCAGTAGGAAACTGGGTGGACACCAGAACCAGTTTGGATACTTTGGAGAAGAGAAATATCTTTTGCTCTTACCAGGAATTGAACCACAATTCCTCAGTTTTTCAGTAGTAATTATATTAGCAGTAGCAGTAGCAACAGCATTGGGGAGGGGGTGGTGGTAGTAGTAGTAGTAGTAGTAGTAGTAGTAGTAGTAGTAGCAGCAGCAGCAGCAGCAGCAGCAGCAGTAGTAGTAGCAGCAGCAGCAGTACTAGCAGCAGCAGTAGTAGTAGTAGTAGTAGTAGTAGTAGTAGTAGCAGTGGTGGTAGTAGCAGCAGCAGTAGTAGTAGTAGTAGCAGTAGCAATAGTAGTAGCAGCAGCAGTAGTAGCAGCAGTAGTAGTAGTAGTAGTAGTAGCAGCAGTAGTAGCAGCAGTGGTGGCAGTAGTAGTACACTGCTGCATTTGATATATCAAGAACATTAACATTATCTGGATGACATCTTTGCTGCAGGATTGGAAGGAGCTATGGGTGGATGAAGCATATTGGCATATTTTATTCTCTGTCCTGCTTTTGGTCATAATGATATTGTGGAGACCAACCAACAACAACCAGAGGTATGCTTTCACACCACTTCTGGATGCCCCAGAAGATGACGAAGATGAAGAGGAGCAATTTGTTAATGATGCATTTGGTGAGTGACTGTACTGCAGTGATTAACCTTTAAAAGACCCTCAGTGTGAACACACATTTAAAAAACCACCCCAAAAATTAGTTAATATTATGTATTTCAGTAACAAGGACATTTATCACATTTTTAAAGTGTGCTGTGTGTGTAGTCTCTGTTTTATTTACCAAAAGTGTCATTTATTTCATACTTTTATCTTTCCATTTTCAAATAATATGTTTTTCATAAACTATATACTAAAATTTCAATACCATCCCAGTTGGATAAAGGTTAAAAACAAAAAGAAATTGTGCTGAAACGCTGAACATGGAAAAATGCCATACCACATCACATAATTTGCTCTCCTCCGTCTGTGACATACAAAGAAATGTGATCACAACTTCATAATGTGATTTATGATAATTTTATTAATGTCTGCTTGACCTGTGTATACTGTCTTGCCACCCCATTCTTTGCCAACCCCACAAAAATTAATACTTCCTTGGAGAGGCTGTGGAAGCCACAAGGATGCATGACAACTCATCTGGTTTCGTATAGGATTCAGTGTAACAGGTAACAATAATAACAATATTTATTGCACCGGCCGCCTTTACCTCCAGGAAATATTCCTGGTACTCATTTCTGTTAGAGGCTGAGTCAACCCCAGGGCCATAGTGCAGAAGGATTATGTCAATGAAGAATTTCAGTGACACCATTGGGAATCGAATCCGCGACCTTCCAGCTTGTAGTGCAGTGCCTCAACCAACTGTGCCACTGTGTACCACATTTAGTGAAGGAATAAAGCAAAATGATAGATAACTTCCTGTGATACTCAAACTGATTCAGAGAGCATATACCCAAGTTTACAGCCTTGGATGTTTCCACTCCATGCCATACAAACACAAACAGAACCAGAATTTGCATGCTGTTTAATAGATATAATACCGTATATGGAAACAAAAATATGAACATCGACAATTCACTGACAATATCTCAACCCCATATTGCTGAAACATAAAATCTGAGCCAAGATGAAATTTGAAGCAATATTGATTGAATACATATGGAAACAGAGTGGAAAATGGTTGCAAAGAAGGGATACATGGAAGGGGCTAAGGTATGACAGGAAACGGTGCTGTGGTAGATCACAGTGTACCATAACTGAGTAAATTGTCACAGCACAATAAAAATGGAATATGTTCTCCGAAAATGAAAATTAATGTGATTAATATTGAACAGAAGATAGCCAGCATTTTCACATACCTTGTCCCTTAATTGTTTAAGCACAGTTACATTCTATAAAAGATTTTTGTTAAAGACCACAAGTAAGAGGTTCAACAGTATAACATCAGACATTTAGTTTACAGACAAATTAATCTCATATTTCATGTTCATATGATGCTTGTCATCTCAGTTTGGGTGCCTCATCTGTTGTGCGGCCATTAGGTCATACCAAATATCATATGCCATGCAGGAAATAACATTTCTCGCTGTGCTGAAGCAAATACACTGTCTTCCTGCATAACACTCCTTAATTGATTTTCTGCTTTCTGTTATTTTTCAGTCACAAGTATATGATTGTATTTCATTGTTCAAAATTATCAAGTGCTAGAAGTACTGTATGTAACCGAATATAAGACAACATTGCATGTAGACCAACTCCTCTTCACAGTCTTAAATTTTCAGGAAATTGTGTGTACAGAACATGTATAACTTGTGCAATAATAAGGTAATCCTACATTACTTGGGTAATTAATTGAGTAAAAATATTCTTGTCTTATGTTTACATAAATACAGTGGTGCTGTGATTTAAGTTTGCTTAATTTCACAACATAAAATGAAGGTATGTAAGTTACGTGATACAGGTATTTGGTAATGAAATAGGGTACAGTAGAAATATTGTTGATCTAGTTCCACTATAAGAGCAGATTTTAAAGTGCACATCATTATAATTTAGTTGTGTTATCACATTTCTGTGGTGGTGGGATGATATGTTGACTGTATTTGTTATATTGATTTATTTATACTGCATATTTGTGATAACTTTTGTTACTGATTTATGGATACTTGGATCATGAATGTGTAAATGTACTGTGTGTCTTAGTCTGTGACAATATGATGAAGCTTTCATGTACAGCAGTTGCACTGAACAAAAATAGAGTATTTGAATTTGAAAAATAAAAGTTATACCATGGATAGGTCCAGGATAGTTTCTGTCCTGGGAATCTAGTGCCACAGTTTGTCAAGGGCTTACAGTAATACATTTAGTACGTGCATTTCTGATGTGTTTATAGGTGTGAAGATGAGAGGATACAGGAGTACATCGCCAAAACCCAAATCCAGTAACAATGTGGTAAGCATGAAAATATGTAATAAATAACTGATATTTTCCATCTGATTCAAGGTTTGTCATTGTATAACATAGCAGTGGTCAAGAAGACAGACCATTGTGCATAATTTTTAAAGCAGCCTTGCATGTACATATATGCCCATGTGTATATAGTTTGTGAGGTTTTGCATTTATGAGCTAAATTGTCACTGAGGAAAATTTACTGCATTTTGCTATTGAAGTAGTACCATCCACTGTCCTGTATTTCTGCCAGTGATGGGACTGCTGCTGGGGCACACTCACAGACCTTTTTATGCCATTTCCTTAAATGCTCCCATCATAACGACTTTGCCGTTTCCTACTGAATGGTACCTGTGTCCCTTCAGGAGGGTTTTTATTAATGGGAGTGGGTAATTTAACATTGGTTTTATTACCAATAAGCTGTTCTGTATTCATTATCATTTAATACTGTCTAAGCATGACACAAGCAATGAGTTTTGTTATACTACTCATAGTGTTCCATGTTCTGACCCTTTTCTATCATCCTAATCAGTTTTACACTCACAAATTACAAGATGTGTAACAAGTTTTGTTCTATTGTTTGCTCTCTTTCTCATCCATATCATTTATTAATATCCTTTCCAAATAAAATATTATGTTCGGAAATGTAATATAAAATAATATTGAAATATTACAGTTGTATTAAAATGAAAATGTATTAGAACCAGTTTAGCATCTCTCGGCTGTGATCATGTTAAGTTGTTGGGTTCTTTAAAATTAATTCATATCTAAATTTTGTGTGGATTTGTGCTTGCTTTTCCAGTTGGTGTACTGCATCAATAATATACTCCCTTCTGTGGGTGGTATATATATAGAAGGTAAAACGTTTAATGAAGGAATAACATTTACATTAAGAAATTAGTTTACTTATGTAACAGAAAGGAAACTGAGTAATGATTTGAGATGTGTCCTAGAACTCTACCACAGCACTTGTACGTCACTTTACAGCTGCGTCTGACATTGCTATTGGCAATAGTTTGGAGTATCAGAATGTCTCTGGGTCTTCTGCATTAGAGCCATGATATACAGGAAATTTGCAGGATACTTAAAATTGTTTTGTATGTGTGTGTCTTTTAGTATGTGTCCACATGCATGTGTGCCTTCATGTGTAAGATGAAATTTCAAATTATGAGGGAGAGTCAACTGAAAACCTTAAAAGTGCGATAAAAATTCGAAACACAGCTTGATTGTCTGTAATTTGACAACAGTGATACTCATGGTTTGAAGAGTGGCCCACAGGTGGCAGTATGATGCAGGAATGCAGCACAACAGTGCAGTAGTAGTGTAAAGATGGCGGCTGTGCTTGCAACATGCACCAAAGAAGAACAGCGTTCTGTCATCCGTTTTTTAAGTAGTGAAGGGGTGAAACCTGTCAAAATTCATCGACGAATGAAAGTTCAGTATGGTGATGCATGTCTGTCACTACAGCAAGTGTGCAAGTGGACTAGGACATTCATGAATGGCATTAGTTCTGTAACAGACTCTCCTTGACCTGGTCAGGCACACCGAGTGGTGACACCAGAGTCCATTGCAGCAGTTAAAGCCATTGTGAAGGAAAATTGCCGTGTAACGGTGAATGAAATAGCCGCACATCTGGATATGAGTCATGGATCAGCACACCATATTGTCCATGATGTTCTGCATTTCCATAAAGTGTCTGCAAGGTGGGTGCCATGCCAGCTGACTGCAGAATTGAAAGAACAACATGTTGGTGCCTGCCAGGAACTTTTGAAATGCTTTAAAACAGAAGGTGATGGCTTTCTAGGAAGAATTGTTATGGGAGATGAAACCTGGATCCACTACCACCAGCCGGAAACCAAGAAAGCAAGCAAGGAATGGCGCCAGACCTCCTCACCAAAACTGAAAAAATTCCGCACACAACCATCTGCAGGAAAGGTTATGCTGACTCTCTTTTGGGATGAACGAGGGGTAATTTTGGAGCACTACATGCCCAAGGGGAACACTGTGAACCAGTGCAACATATGCAGATCTCCTAAAGAATCACGTGCATCCTGCAATCAAGTCCAAATGACGTGGATATCTGAGTACAGGTAATTTGCTCCAACTTGATGATGCTTGGCCCCATACTGCCCATTCAACTGTTGCAACAATCCAAGATCTGTCCTTCGAGTGTCTTCCAAGTCCTCTGTACTCGCCAGACCTCACCCCCAGTGACTTTCATGTCTTTGGACTGCCCAAAGAGGCGATGGGAAGCAAGTTTTTCAGGTCCGACAAAGAGGTGCAGCAGGCAGTGCAGGAGTGGCTGCACTCTCAGCCAAAGAATTTTTTTCTAGAGGTATCCGTGCACTTCTGAAGTGCTGGAACACTTGTACGGAACACAATGGAGACTACATAGAAAAATGAAATCATTGTGTACCTTTTGTGTTAAATAAATTACGAGATAAAAAATATTTAAGGTTTTCATTTGACTCACCCGTGTATAATACATAAAATTCGTAAAGTGATTCTATACTTAACTGGAATGTTTTTGTGTAAAGATAATCCATTGCAAATTGCTGATGCATTTAATTATTCAATGTGTCTTCTGAACCTATTTGATTCCTTTGGTACTCTAATTCAGTTAGCTTCAAACATGGCATGTTTAGAAGATGTACTATTATTATCACTTGTAGTCTGGAATGGTGAAATTCACTGCAGAAATAATACTTGAATTGAACCAAAGAATATAAAGAGTATTTCTGACACTTAAGATTACAAGTAAACTCACATTAGTGGCAAACCTGAAACTTGGAAACCAGATACAGTAATGTGAAATGTGTGTGACATTATGCTTTGAGTTAATTATATATGCCTGTTATATTTTGATGCATTATATTCCAGGAAGACGATTTGAAGTGGGTTGAAGAGAATATTCCTTCTTCGTTAGCTGATGCGTAAGTATAATGACTAATTTTGTAACAAAAAGTAGCATTGTTTTTGCATAATTTGTTTCCTGTTTTGTTGCTTCTTTACTGTAGTGCTTGAAGGTGCCTGGAACACATTGGCTATATTTGGGTAGTTTGTGCACAGTTTTGCCCCGAAACCTTATGTGAATTACTTTTCTTCTCATCCATGCCACATGCGTAGCACATGATAGCCCCATCGATTTCACAGCAAAATTAGGTGACTTCTATGAGTCAGAAAATTCATTGCTGTGTAATCCAAATTGTTTACTTCCTACGTCCATCTTGGTTCCATATATTTTCCTCATCAAATAACCAAATGGGCTGTCAATCACAACTGTCTTTTTGGACAATCTATTGTCCAAAACTTGCTACATGTGCCTCCCATTATTTCAGTGACATGACTAATAGTCAGTCGCTGCTCCACAAAAATAACAGTGTATATGTCTGTTTCCATCATATGTTTAATGGCCTTGCACACTAGCAGAGATTTGTAAAGAAACTGGTGCCTGAAGAATATCATGACAAGCATCCAGGCTGCGAATATTGGACCTGAAAATAAAATAAATTTCTTACCATCTGTAGGAGCCTTATGCACTGTTCTTATAATTCCATCAAAAACACCTATCAAGGAGAATCTTAGACCTGAAGCCTGTTACGTTATAAGTGCTACATCAGAATACCATGTGATTTGAATGTATTATTTTGATGTATGCTAAACATTTTAACAGAGGACATCCTGCTGTGTTCCATTAATGCAATGTATTAAGTTTATACTCTCAACACAGCTATTCTTCATTATAAAAATGCTGTAAATGTTTCAGTGCTAGAGTTGCAAATCATAAGACGAGAAAATGTAACAATGTGCAAAGGATACTAGGTATAACATGTACAAACCTTATGTTTATTGGACCATGCATCATCTTGATAGTTGAGTAAATAGAGACCAACTTGATGTCACTTGCTTTATTATTCATTTACTTAATGCTCAACACGTTTCGGATGTTAATACATCCATCCTCAGGAGCTTGCGACTTATTTGTTGAGTTATTTCATGGGTTGTATTGCTCTGGTTCGATGTGTGTTGGTGTTATGTTGTGGTTTGGCTGGGGTGGTGT